>JACCDW010440611.1_pt1 | contig 50190 bp, 39 predicted proteins | sample 7449781 | NCBI WGS metagenome assembly JACCDW01 (sample SAMN15323449, study PRJNA562643) | freshwater metagenome | isolation source: river surface water | place: USA:Blue River Watershed | collected 2017-08-18
CTACGAAATCACAAGTTCTTGGAGTTTCGTTGATCGTGATATTTTTAGTGATTGAATCACCACATCCACCTTGAATGTATGCATACAAAGTAATGAATGGAGTCAATGTTACTGAAGTGTTGTATTTTTTAGTTGGATCACTGTTGGTAGATTCGGTACCATCACCGAAGTTCCATCTGTAAGTGATATCACCCTGTGCCCAAGTAGTGTTGTTTACGAAGATAACATCTTCACCAGCACATACGTCCTCAGCTGAGAAATTAGGCTTAGGTTGAGTTAACACCACTAAATCTTTGCTTACGCTTTCTGTACAACCGTTATCCAAGGTTACCTTCAAGGTTACTTTCTTAGGACCTAAATTACCGAACCAATCTTTGGTTGGTGATTTTGCACCGCTAGTTGAACCGTCACCGAATGACCAAGCGTAGATTGCGTTTGTTCCGCTTACATCTGGTGTGGTATTAGTGAAGTCAGTTGGTTTAACAGAACACAAAGGACCGTTAACAAAAGAAGCTTTGGGACTTGGCTTAACAGCTACTACTTTAGTAATAGAGTCTTTACAACCAAATTCAGAAGTAACTACCAATTTAACATTCTTGTTACCTGCTGTTTCAAAATCATGTACGGGGTGTAAGTCAGTTGAAACATTTCCGTTGTCATCAAAATTCCAGCTACTACCGAACAAACCAGAAGTTACTGTCGTTTTGTTGTTGAACAAAAATTCATCATTATCACAAGTTCCAATTACCTTATCGAAGTTAGCAGAAGGACGGGTAAACTGATACACTTTTTGAGTCATTGTACCCACACAACCATTCAAGTCTGCTTTTAACACTACAGTATATTGACCAGCTTTTGCATATTTCTTAGTAGGATTGGCTACAGTTGATGTAGTTCCATCTCCGAAATCCCAAGTAGATTTAGCTGCAGCAGGAGTTGTTTTATTTGTGAAAGTCAAGTTATCGCCTTCGCAAGCATTGCTCTTAGTGAAAGCAATAGTTGGAATTGGGTTAACCGTTACATCCATTGTGGTATCGAATGCAAAACCAAATGGAACGGTTTTAGCCATTAACTTCACCTTATAGGTTCCGTTTCCTGGGAATTGGAATACAGGTTCTGGTGCTTCAGAAGTATCTGCAGCATTTCCTGTTCCAAAGTTCCAACGGAATTCCATAGAACCAGAAAGTACTTTAGATTTGTTTTCGAACAATACCGCGCTTCCTTCACAAATTTGTGCAGGGAATGAGAACAATGGAGTGATAGAAGGATAAATAAATACATTACGTTTAATAAATGTATCACAACCATTGTTGTTATCCAACACTCTCAAAGTTAAAGTAATCATGGTATCTTCTAAAGATGCATCGGAAGTAACGAACTTCACTTCCATGTCTTTGCTTGCAGTTGGTGTAGTTAAACTAGCACCAGAAATGGTACGACCACCTTGGGTTTTAGCAGAAATAAACGCCTGCCAATCACCAGAAGAGGTTCCATAAGTTGAATTACTGTATTTACGTGGCGCTGGAATATCATAAATAACGGGTTCTCCCAATACAGTTACATCATTAGCTTTACCTAGTTGATACACAGCTACTGTAGATTTTGCAGAAGGATTACGGAAGTTTGCACCACCTGGAGCGGGTAATACTTCTGTATTGAAGTACAACGTATCGTCATTCAAATTATCATCTGATGCATCTACATAGATTTTAATTTTGGTTTTTCCTGCAGTTGAAAGTGTAATTGGCACAGTAATTTTCACTTCAGATTCGTTACCTGGAAGTATCTTCGCGGTAACTTTTTGAGTAGATTTAACTCCGCCGTTATACGCCTCCATTGCAACATTGAAACCATAAATGGTATCCACAAACATATTCTTTACATAAATATTAGCAGTTGTGGAATAACCCGCACAAACCGTTGCTGGAATTGTAAAATCCGATTTGGTTGCTTTGATATTCATGTAATTTTCAAAGGCACCATGATCTGATTTAACAGGGTTACGCTTTGCTTTTACGATATCATTGTTGTTTGTAGTTGGCGTTGTGGGCCAAGTTGAAGCGAACTGAGGAACACGATTCTGTAATTCAAAAACATCAACACGGAAGTCGTTATTCTTCATATCAACGTAAACGGGTTTGTGACCAGTTTCATTTGGACCAGCAAAACCTAAATTATTCCAACCTGCTAAGTCATTTGCAGAACCATTATTATTATACCAATATTGATACGATACATTTTGCAAATAGTAGTTATTATAATCCCAACGCTTATAAGCAGTTGTACCATTTTGATTGTAAGTGTAAGCAGGGTAGCAACCATAACTGTTACGAACATCTATTAAATTACCCGTAACGTCAATATTGGTATGGTAATAGGGATAAAAATACAATCCGTAAGCATAATGGTAAGAGTAACCCGCATTGGATGCATCTACGTAAATGGTGTTTTGTTTACATTCAGCATAGTACGTACCTGAATTATAAGAATAAGCATACAATCCCATCAAACCATAATAACCCGTGTTATTAGCTATCAAGTTATTATTCATCTGAAGATTGAAGAAATAGAAATTACTCATCGCATAAATGTAACCACCTGATGAACTTGTAACTTTATTATAAGTCATTCTGTTCCGGTTCATCAAACCATTCCAGTAGTACATGTATGTGATGTAAGAATAATAACCAAAGTTATTGGAATCCACCTTATTATCGTTAAATTCATTCACATAACTGCTTGAAGGATAATAAATATACCACAAATACGAATCATACCCTGAAGAACTGTAAATACCACAATTATTATTTGAAATAGTATTGTTATTGAAGATCTTCTTATCTCCGTAATATGAATAGATAAAATACGTGTAATATGAAGTAGAACATTGTCTGATCACGTTGTTCGTGAAGTAATGATCATTGTATTGATAGTACATGTAATAACCATAGCAGTATGCTGTACCATAGGAATTCCATTTCAAAATGGTATTCGCATCGTATTTTGTGTAATAGTTATAATATGAATAAGCAAAATAGTTGGTTGAGTTACAAGCTATATTCTCCCACTTGTTGTTGGAGATAGTAAAGTAGTTGGAAGAGTTACCATAATTGTAATAGTTATACATACCATAAACCGTACTGGAATAACCATTGGAGCTCGTTGCACCTTTAAATGGCAAATCATGAACATAGTTGCCATCAATTAGGGTTGAACGATTCGTGCTGTAGGTGTAATAATTGTAAAAACCATAAAAAACACTGTAAGCATTATTACTTGTTGCATTTGCTCTAGAGATATCGTTATTGGTAAACTGATCTCCATTGGTGTAATAATTGTACACCGCCATGTAATAAAAATTCTCAATGGTGTTTTTGTTAAACGTATTATTTGAAGCGGTTGAACTATAAATACTGGTAGAACCTACGTTTGAAATTGCGTATGCCGGTCCAGGAGAACCACTTTGAGTACGCATCAAGTTCTTTTCAATTAAGTTATAGCGACCGTTATACGTAGAAGTAGACGAAGTCATAGAGGAAGTACTTGCTGAAAATACTACATATGAAGTACCACTCGTAGTACCTGATGTTAATGCAGTAAATTCAATGGTGTTGTTTGTCAACTTGTTGTAATCCGCTTGACCCATAAACTGAACACCCCAAGAAGTAGTGCTGTTCGCGGTTTTTTGAATCACAACATTGTCGATAGTCATGTAGTCCATACCGTTCAACACAATTGCAGCATAGGTAGCGCTGCTCGATAATTTGTAACCATTACCGTTGATTACAATTTCTTTTGTTGAACTTGTTGGATACGTTGAATTCTGAGTAAATGTAACGGTAGAAGATGTTGTAACATCACTAATCACATTTACGGTTAACTTCCCACTTACCCCAGAACCTGAAATGGCCGAAGCCAATGCAGCCCAGTCGGAATACGTTCCGCCTGTTCCTAAGGTAACTGTTCCCGAAATCTGAGCTGATGCCCAGCCGGAAACTGCTAAGAATGCACCAAAAACTCCCGTTTTTAGCAGTCCTAGCATGCCTTTGTTTTTGTAATTTTTAAACATAGTAACTCAATTTTTACAGTTGTCAGCAGCAATTTATGAGTTATTATTATTAAAAAATTAATCTTTATTTTATACTAAGAACAATAGTAATATTACATGACAAAAACGAATATTTACAAGGGTTATACCACTAATTATTATTCGTCACTACAATTATCATTAGCGACTAACATTACCCATAATCTGATTTTTTTCAATAAAACATTAAAATATCATTAAAACACTAAAGTTTTATGTCATTTCCAGTAAATACATACATTTTCATGAACTAAAATGACAATAAATTGCAGTGTCATTTTTATGACAATCATTAATTTCTTGTATTCCTACGCTCGTGTTTCCTTGAACCAATCCTTAACTTCCGAACGGAATTTTCATCCCCCGAAACTCATCACAATATTCATTCCATCCAGTGCCGCACTCATAATTCCACCCGCATATCCCGGCCCCTCTCCACAGGGATATAAATTCAACAAATCTGGATGATGGAACAACCCTTCTACTCGAGGAATTCTTACAGGACTGCTGGTTCTGCTCTCTACTCCCACCAACACCGCCTCATTGCTACGATACAGCGGCATTTTACGACCAATTTGAACCAACGCTCCTTGGATTCGACTGTGAACCGACTTCGGCAAAACAGATCTTAAATCCACCGATTCAATACCCGGAAGATAACTACAATCGGGTAATGTAGCCGACAATTTACCACCAATAAAATCTTCGACACGTTGAGCAGGTGCAACAATGCTTCCCGTGGATTCAAAGGCCCTCTTTTCCCAATGCGATTGAAATTTCATGGCCCGCAAAGCTCCAAAACTATTGAACTCCTTGAAATCATCGTTGTCTACAGCCACTACAAAACCACTATTCGCAAACATTCCATTGCGCTTGCTCGGACTCCACCCATTCACCACTGTTTCTCCGGGGGAAGTTGATGCTGGTGCAATAATTCCACCTGGACACATACAAAAAGAGAATACACCTCTGCCATTCACTTGCTCCACCAAGCCATAGGAACTGGGTGGCAAAAAATCACCGCGCACATCGCATTTATATTGAATTTTATCGATTATCTCTTGACGGTGTTCTATTCTTACTCCTAAGGCAAATGGTTTTGCTTCCACGGCCAAATTATTCTTTTCAAACCACTCAAATACGTCGCGCGCAGAATGTCCCGTTGCCAAAATTACTTTATTCACTGCCATTGAAATCGCACCCGCTCCATCCGATTTTTTTTCGCCTAGAGAACCCTCGGATTTACCAATTTCTTCACAAATCAAATGCGTAATACGATCGGAATCGCGTTGCATATCCACCACTTTCATATTGAAATGCACTTCACCTCCGCAATTGCGAATAGCATTTCGAATATTTTCAATAATTCCAGGCAATTTATTGGTACCAATATGGGGATGAGCTTCGTAACGAATTTTTTCATCAGCACCAAACTCAATTAACGTATTTAAAACCTTGTCAATAGAACCGCGCTTTTTACTTCGGGTATATAATTTTCCATCGGAATACGTGCCCGCTCCTCCTTCCCCAAAACAATAATTGGAATCTTCATTTACGACCAATTCTTTGTTTAAAATGGCCAAATCCCTCCGGCGTTCTTTGACCGCTTTTCCTCGTTCCAAAACTACGGGTTTCAAACCCTGCTCTATACATTGAAGTGCCGCAAATAACCCGGCTGGACCCGCCCCTACAATATGCACTTCTGGCGCATTAACTACGTTTTGTAATTCTATTTTTTCGGGTTTCTGGGGAAGCTCATTCGGCTCAAAAACATCCCCCGAAATCAGAAAATACGGTTGCCTTCCTCTGGAATCCAGTGACTTTTTCACCCAAATTACCGTTCCCTCTGTTAAACCTACAGATCTTAAAAATTGGAGATCTACATACTCCCTGTCGGCCGCTTCTCGAGGCGAAAACTTCAATTGAATACGTGTTGGCACGCTTCAAAATTCGCAATTATGTTTCACAAACTGTAACTTTTCCTTGAGCATTACGCAAAAATTCCCCTAATTTCGTAGTCATGAAGGAAATTGTGGTCAGCGGTATTCGTCCCACCGGTAAATTGCATCTGGGCAACTACTTTGGCGCGTTTAAAAACTTTTTAACTCTGCAAGAACAGTTCGATAGCTACTTCTTTATTGCTGATTACCATTCTTTGACCACCCATCCTACCCCGGGCGACTTAAAAAGTAGTGTTCGTCGGGTTTTAGCGGAATACATTGCTCTGGGTCTTGATCCCGAAAAATGTACCATTTATCTGCAAAGCGACCTGCCTGAAACTGCTGAGCTGTACCTTTTTCTGAATATGAACGCCTATCTAGGCGAATTGGAGCGTGTTACATCTTTCAAAGACAAAGCACGAACCCAACCCAATAACATCAATGCTGGATTGCTCACCTATCCCGTGTTGATGGCTGCCGATATCTTGATTCACAAGGGTGTTAAAGTTCCCGTGGGTAAAGACCAAGAACAACATTTGGAAATGTCGCGCACCTTTGCCAATCGATTCAATCGATTGTATGAATGTGAAATTTTTCCCGAACCCCAAGCGGTAAGTTTAGGTGAAAAACTGGTAAAAGTACCTGGTCTAACAGGCGGTGGTAAAATGAGTAAAAGTGCCGGAGAAGCAGACTCTATTTACTTAGACGAACCTGCGGATTCTTTGAACAAAAAAATCATGCGCGCAGTATCGGATAGCGGACCCACCGAACCGGGATCCCCCAAAACCCAACCGGTTCAAAATCTATTTGATTTAATGGATCTGGTTTGTGCACCTGATGTTATTGCTTTTTTTGATGAAGAACACAAAAAAGGCAGCATCCGTTATGGAGACTTAAAAAAACAATTAGCCAAAGACATGGAAATATTCGTTGCACCATTGCGCGATGCCATCAATTCCACTTTGGCCAACGATAAAAAACTCGACGAAATCGCTCATTTCGGTGCTGAAAAAGCCCGTAAAAGCGCTAGAACTACTTTGGCCGAAGTTCGAGAGGCCATTGGCTTTAAACCCTTTTAAATCAATTGACTATTTTTGTAGAGAAATTCAACATGTCCATCACCCAAACCACCTATCCTGAAAACCTTCGCGATGTTTCCATCGTGGTTCCTCTATTCAACGAAGAAGAATCACTACCCGAACTTTGCGAATGGATTCACCGAGTGTGCACTGAACATCAACTTAGTTACGAAGTTCTCTTGATGGACGACGGCTCCACCGATAAATCTTGGCAAGTTATTCGCGATTTAGGTAAATCAAATCCCAATTTAAAAGGCATTCAATTACGCCGAAACTATGGCAAAAGTGGTGCTTTAAATGTAGGATTCGCCGCTGCCGAAGGCCGTGTAGTTATTACCATGGATGCGGATTTACAAGATTCCCCCGATGAAATCCCTGAACTCCGAAGAATGATTTTGGAGGATGGATATCATGTGGTAAGCGGTTGGAAGAAAAAACGTTACGACCCTTTGAGTAAAACCATTCCTACCAAGTTGTTCAATTGGGCAACCCGGAGAATGAGCGATATCGAACTGAATGATTTTAATTGCGGTTTGAAAGCTTACGATTATGAAGTAGTAAAGAACATTGAAGTTTATGGCGAAATGCATCGCTACATTCCCGTAATTGCTAAATGGAGCGGTTTCCCTCGCATAGGTGAGAAAATCGTGGAACACAGAGCCCGCAAATTCGGTAGCACTAAGTTTGGAATGGATCGATTTGTAAACGGATTTCTGGATCTAATGAGCTTGTATTTCATGTCGAAATTCGGAAAACGTCCCATGCACTTTTTCGGATTGTATGGAGTTTTGAGCTTTTTCATTGGATTCCTGATGGCAGCCATCATTGTTGTGAACAAATTGTATTACGTTTTCTGGGTAAAAACCACAGCTCCATTAGTTACAGACTCTCCAATATTCTACATTGGGTTGTTGGCCATGATTATTGGAACGCAAATGTTTTTAGCTGGATTTTTAGGAGAATTGGTGAGTCGATCCAATCCCGAACGCAATCACTACAACGTAAAAGAGCGCGTGAACAACTGAGATTCTGTGAATAGTTGGAAATCTATTAAAAATCACATCCAGTAAACACACAAGATCGCGTTCATTTTCGGCATCCCCAAAACATAAAGGAATCAGTTTATCAATAGCAGCTAAAACAACATAAGTAAGTATAAGTCAATATATTTAGATTAAAATAGACTCCCTAAATCAATTAATAATAATCGAATGACTTGGAAAAATAAGCACATCGTTATTGTAGGACCTGCCCATCCCCTACGGGGCGGTTTGGCCACTTACAACGAACGATTGGCCCGAGAACTCATGAAAAATAATCATGTAACTCTGCTTACTTTTTCACTTCAATATCCTAATTTCTTGTTCCCTGGACAATCACAATTCAGTTCAGACCCCATTCCCCAAGACTTAAACATCGATGTTTCATTGAATTCCGTGAATCCCATCAACTGGATTCATACCGGATTGAAATACAAACGCATGAAACCCGATGTAATCATTTTTAGATACTGGATGCCGTTTTTTGGACCTTGTTTTGGGACGTTTGCTCGGATAGTAAAACAAAACAATCACACCAAAATAATTGCGATTACGGACAATATTGTCCCCCACGAACAGCACTTTTACGACCGTCCAGCCACTCAATATTTCCTTAAAACGCTGGATGGAGCGGTAACCATGAGTAAAAAGGTGTTAAATGACTTGCAGACCCTATTTCCCCAAAGTCCCGCAGCACCCAAAGCCACTTATCATCCCCATCCGTTGTACGACAATTTTGGCGAAAAGCAAATCAAATCTGTGGCGGCCCAACGCTTGGGTTTAGATGCATCACGCAAATACATTTTATTCTTCGGATTCATTCGAAAATACAAGGGTTTGGATTTGTTATTAGAAGCTTTTGAGCAATCCGCCGAACGATTAGACGGTTGGGATTTACTGATTGCCGGCGAATTTTACGAAGATGCTCAACCCTATTTGGATTTGGTTTCTCGGGGGAAGTTAGAGTCGCGCATACATTTACACACGAAGTTCATTCCCAACGACGATGTTGCCGATTATTTTTCGGTTTCGGACATCGTAGCACAACCGTATCGCAATGCTACACAAAGCGGGGTAAGTCAAGTGGCATATCACTTTGAGGTGCCCATGATCATCACGAATGTAGGCGGTTTGGCGGAATTGGTTCCTCACGGAGAAGCGGGTTGGGTTTGCGAACCTACGGTAGATGGATTGTCGGAGGCATTGATAGGTATTACTTCGGGGGATGAGATAGCGAAAATGCGACAAAAACTGCCGGAGTTAAAGAAGCAATTCAGTTGGACTTCGATGGTAGAAGCGCTGAGTGCGCAGGCGGAGTGATGGTGGTGATTGATGTTTACTCAATGTTAAATATTTATCACTAGAATCGACAATAATAATAATTACTTCATTTACAAAGAACAGGCTGTTAACAGTTTAGCGATTAATTGCAATAAAAAAATAATCGTTATGTTAAACACAGTTATCATTGAAAACAAGGAATTCATGGAAATGGAAGGTTACATTTGGACGGGTGAGAATTGGATGAGCGTAGCGGAGTTTGTAGCGTCAATTGGGGCAAAATAATTTTGAATTGTGAAGTTGAATTGTAGTTAAATTTAGATAAAATAGTCACTAATATCTGCAATAATCCAAGAATTAGAGAAATTTACTCGGCATAATTTCTGCATAATGCTGCAAAATTCACTATCTTTGCAGTAAATACAGAGAGGTGTCCGAGCGGTCGAAGGAGCACGCCTGGAAAGTGTGTATACGCCAAAAGCGTATCGAGGGTTCGAATCCCTTCCTCTCTGCAAAAAACAAAAGAGCGCCGTGCAAACGGACGCTCTTTTGTTTTTTAACAATGGATGAGACCTTGAGCAGAGGGTTAGAACCGACGACTAGAAGGAGGAGCTCACGAGTCTGCATAGCAGTGAGTAATCCCTTCCTCTCTGCAACCCATTTCAAAGCCTCACTATGCGGGGCTTTATTGTTTATTGGGCGAGCCAAGTACAGCTTGAGCGAAGGAAAACAAATAATAAAGCTAACAGCTGCTGCGCAGCTGGCTTTGAAGTGAGTTAACAGCACCAACCCCTATGGGTATCAGGAGCGAAGCGAGTACTCCCTTCCTCTTTGCGAAAAACTTCAAAGCCTCGCTATGCGGGGCTTTATTATTTATTGGCCGAGCCAAGCGCAGCTTGAGCGAAGGAAAACAAATAATAAAGCTAACAGCTGCTGCGCAGCTGACTATGAAGTGAGTTAACAGCACCAACCCCTATGGGTATCAGGAGCGAAGCGATAAATCCCTTCCTCTTTGCAAAATAATGCCCCTATTCGGGCATTATTATTTTTAGAAGTTTGAGGCGCGTAGAACATCAAGCGCATTAAAACCAAGCAGATTCTAAACGACTCCAATTAGATTCAGGACAGGAGTTTTTGAATGTTACTAAGATTTTGGGATTATATTCACAGTGGCAAAAAATCACATTTTGTTACAGTGTTTAGCGAGCTCAAACTGTATATTCAACAGAAAATTGGTGATAATACACGAAGGTAGTCAGTGTGTATGTAATTGCTAATTCGCAAGTTGAAATTATCTCAAATACAATAAAATTAATGCATTACAAGCAATTTGGAAATCATAGGTGATTGCCTTAGTTTCGTGTATAATCGAGTTTGGATGCATAAAAAAAAGGCAACACATTGAAAAACTTTATCTTCATATTGACAATTATTCCAACTGTTCTATTCGGACAGACAACTACCTTTTCGACTGATACAACTCGCTTCTCTCGTGAGACACGAAAAGATATTTACGACAAAATTATGGAAGCAGAATGGAGAATAAATGGGCAGACACTTCATTACGGCTCAATGCCCATTACAATCAATACAGACAACATTTTAGACACTATTTTATACAAGAAAAGTAATAATTCCATTGTAGACACAATCATATGTAACATTAATAAGGAAGGGGATTTAAAATTTTATTACAACAAGTGTTGTGGCGGATTTAACATCGCCGACGAGACAGGAAACTTTATTATCGGTTCAGTAATTTTCAGTTTTAAAGGACAGGACGATAATAAGACATATTTGGGAACACTTGGCGAAACTGGAATACTTGTTAAATCTACAACTAAAGATACTTTGAAAACAGGTTGTAGAAGTGCTTTGTCACCGAATGTTTACCAACTTGCTTTCAGTCAAATTGAAATATGTAATGACACGATTAATTGTAAAGAAGGGACTTGTCTATTTGAAAAGGGTAAGGAAGAATTAAACTATGAATTCGGGTATAAGACAATTTCAAGAAAGATTGACTGTTTATTTTTACCATTAAGTAATGAACCAATTAAAGTAATTTATGACCCAAAGACAGACAAAACTTGGATTGAATAAAAAACACCCTATAAAAGCACTTACAAGCAATTGCATTATCCTCCAAAATAATTTCATAAATTTTTAAATACAGATTCTTCATACTGTAATTTATCGAAGAAACTGCAATCAAGACTCCAGTTACATACCAATTAAGTTCCAATTCCTTCATAAACCGAAATGTGGTAACCGTTCAAAGCCAATCTTCATTTGCTAATTGATATAGGTTATTTACTACACCCAAAATCATTGTTCCCTATAAACTATTGACCAACAGACTATTTAACAGTGTCTAATATCAGTAAAACGCCGTACTAAATAATTATTTCTTTTATCTCTAATCAATTTCAATTGGCAATCCTGAAAATTCTTTTTGCACAAAATCTAATTTCACAACAACCACAAATCCATCAATTTAAAAACTCACGCACATCATTCTATAATCTGAATCAACGATACATCCATTATTGATTTTTACTAAAATTTGAATTCCAATTACGGATTTTCCGTAATGCCTAGAATTTTTAGACGGGTAAATTGCAACCTCTATTACAACTGCAATTATGTCGCTTAACAAGTTCCTTCCAAATCAATCAACATACATCATTTGCTTGATGGTTGTTTCATTTTTAAGTTCCTGCTCAACCATTCAAATCACTGAACGAGGTGAATCGCAACATGCGCCAGCATTTTCAATAGCCCAAACAACTAGAACAGTCATCCCCCGAAAGCAAAAAACAAAAAAAGATCAAATTTCCAATAACACTGCTCAAAATAATCTCACGAACTCACCAGAAGCCGGTAATGATTTAGCGGAATCTAGAAATTCCAAATTGCCAGAAAATCTGTCGAATTCCGATGGGAAATTTCAATCTGTGGCGAAAATAAGTAACGATACCTTTCTACTTTGTGAAACAAAATCACAACAGCAAGCAAGTTCCAGAGCAGAACGAAAGCCTTTACAAAAAACCAAATCTCAGCTGGCTAAATCTCAAGTGATTTCTACAGGTTTGAGCATCATTCAACCATTAAAATCAGCCATATCAAAAAAACAGAAATCTATTTCAACAGCAATTCAAATGAGCAATAAAAACTCAGTGCTTCCAGATTCAGATTCCCCCTTCTTAAAATGGGTGGCATTTATGATGGGAGTATTGATTATTGTAACCGGAATTATCATTTTGGGGGTTATGATTAGTCAGGGTTTTTATTATTTCGATGAACTTGATTTACTTTTTGGACTCTTTGCAGTGGTGTTATTTTTGGCTGGAGCAGGCTTATACTTCTTGGCTTCTCATGGATTCGACGACTTAGAAGATCATTCTCTAGTGTATCAAATTGGATTTTATTTATCCGTATTTAGTCCGTTTTTATTTTTTCTACCTGCTATTATTGGATTACCTATGCTGATTCTTGCAGCTGTTTTTGAAAATTGGGAATGATAAAAAATTACTTTGAGACTGCTTAGGAAATCGGTCTATTTTGAAGATCAGATTTCAATCTCAAAAACCATTTCATTATCTATTAAATTATTGGCTGAGTTAAATAAACTGAATCAATTTTTGGGTTCTTATTAATGACCGATTAATTCCCTAAATGTTGGAGATCTGCATTTAAACTGAAAATAACTTCAGGTTTGATTTGAAAAACTTATATTCTGAACATAAGTGCCAATGGCAAAAAAGCGTTGATTAAACGAGTAAAAAATAGACTCAAAACAAGTACTTAAACAAGCACTTCTAATTTTGTAGATTAATTTAATATAAATTGTGAACTTCAATGAATTTAGACCTAACCTTAAAAAACTGGTTAGATAAAGCGGTTGATGATTTAAACCTTTAATCGAATATGCTTTTCCTTTTAATTTGATGTTGTAACTCCGGTTGCTTTTATTGTATCAGTTCTCCGTTCCAAAGTCGCTGTAAAAATACCCGCCAAGGCATTAAATGAATATCACCCACCATCCTCTCAATGGGATCTAAACTAACCAGTATTTGCTTTTGAGTAACATATTCTTCCGAGAAACTCTTCAAACCTTTGAGGTGTTTAGAATTCACATTATCGGTTCCTTTTACTTCAATACTGATTTGGTTATCACCCAATATAAAATCCACCTCCATTTGACTCACCGTTCGCCAATAAGAAATAGAGTAATCAAGTTCTGAATATTTACTGTGTGCATGTAATTCTTGGTAAATAAAATGTTCAAATACCTGTCCAAAAGCTTCTGTACCAGGCTCAATTATCCCTCGCTTCAATAAATTATTAGGAATTCCCAAATCGAAAAAATAGAACTTCGGAGATTGGATAACTTTTCGCTTGGGCTTCTTTTGGTAAACGGGCACGAATCTCCCAATTAATGTATCTTCCAATATTTGAAAATACTCCCATATAGTATTATGACTTACACCACAATCTGATGCAATATTGGAATAATTAACTTGTTCCGCATTCGAAAATGCTGCCGCTCTAAGAAACTGAGAAAACGCCTAAACGTTCCTTATTTTTGCTTCAGCAACTATTTCATCATTCAAATAATTTCCTATATAGGCATCCATTAGTTTCTTAGAATTAGAACTCAAATAATGCCTTGGCAATAAACCATTGTTCAATGCTTTACCCAATTGAAAATCGTCAATTTCGGCAGATACTAATGGATACAACTCATACCTCAACGCCCTACCGCCTAAAAGATTGGCTCCAGATCGTATTATTTTACGCGGACTTGAACCACTAAGTATAAATTGTACCTTCTTATTCACCATTAACCAATGAATCTCATCCAACAATCCAGGAACTTTTTGGATTTCATCAATCACCACTAGCTTGGGCTGATCAGCAACATGGACCATTTTTTTGTAGTTACTACTTACATTTTTACATATTTTTCGTAAGTACTACTTACAATATAATACTATTTTTGTAAGCAGGAATGATGGTTCTATACTTATCCTACTTGTATTACTTAAAACTCGTCCTTTTTTTAGCGTAAACACTCTCCCATTCCAAACAAAACCACACAGCACCCGCTGGCTCTCGCCTTTTTAACGAAACACCCCCCAACTCCCGCTCGCGCTCGCCTTTTTTTTGACCCACCGATTTTGTATCTTTGCACTTTACCCAAAAACATGCAGAAGATATTGTACACCAAAACCGATGAGGCCCCAGCATTAGCCACTTATAGCCTTTTGCCAATCGTTAAATTCTTCACCGAAAAAGCGAAAATTCAAGTCGAAACCAAAGACATTTCTTTGGCAGGACGTATCCTCGCTAATTTTCCCGATTTTCTATCTGAAGAACAAAGAATTAGCGATGACCTCAATATGTTAGGTGAACTTGCGAAAACTCCCGAAGCCAATATCATTAAACTCCCCAATATCAGCGCTTCTATGCCCCAGTTGCACGCTGCAATCGCTGAATTACAAGCTGCTGGTTTTGCAGTTCCAAGCTATCCCTCGGAACCTAAAAACGACCAAGAAAAGGACATCAAACAACGCTACGACAAAATCAAAGGTTCTGCCGTTAACCCTGTCCTTCGCGAAGGAAATAGCGACCGTCGAGCTCCCAAATCTGTAAAAAATTACGCACAGAAACACCCACATTCCATGGGTGCATGGTCTGCTGATAGCGCATCACATGTTGCAAGCATGACTGATGGTGACTTTTATGGCACCGAAAAAAGCATCACTTTAAACCAAGAATGTTCTGCTGATATCGTTTTCACCAGCGCATCAGGCGAAAAAACAACACTTAAATCGGGTTTAAAATTAAAAGCAGGCGAAATAATTGACTCTGCTGCCCTATCCCTCAATAAATTAAAATCCTTCATTCAAGAACAAATAGAAGATGCGAAATCCAAGAACGTATTGTTCTCTGTTCACTTGAAAGCAACCATGATGAAGGTGAGCGACCCCATACTTTTCGGTGCTTTTGTGGAAGTGTTTTTTAAAGACGTTTTCAATCAATATGCTGCCGAATTTGCATCCCTAAATATCGATCCTAATAACGGTTTGGGTGATGTATTGAATAAAGTAAACACGCTCCCCGATCCCCAAAAATCGGAAATACTTGCCGCATTTGACCGTGCTATAAATGAAGGCCCAGCTTTAGCCATGGTAAACTCCGATAAAGGAATCACCAATTTGCACGTCCCCAGCGACGTAATTATCGATGCTTCCATGCCAGCAATGATCAGAACCTCAGGGCGCATGTGGAATAAAGAAGGCAAAGCTCAAGATACGAAAGCCGTGATTCCAGATCGTTCTTACAGTGGAGTCTATCACGCTACCATTGAATTTCATAAAAAACACGGGGCATTGAACCCTAGCACCATTGGAAGTGTGAGCAACGTAGGACTTATGGCTCAAAAAGCCGAAGAATACGGATCCCACGATAAAACCTTCCAAATTGCTGATTCAGGTAAAGTTGAAGTCGTTATCAATGGAGAAACAGTTATGGAACAATCGGTTGAAAAAGGCGATATTTTCAGAATGTGCCAAGTTAAAGACGCACCGATTAAAGATTGGGTAGGATTGGCCGTTAAACGTGCGCGTGCTACTCAAACTCCTGCTGTTTTCTGGTTGGATACTAACCGTGCCCACGACCGCGAATTGATCAAAAAGGTAAATGCGTATTTACCCGAATTTAATCCCGAAGGTCTTGAAATCTTGATCCTTTCTCCTTCCGAAGCCACCACGTATAGTTTTGAACGAATGGTTAAAGGTTTAGACACCATATCGGTTACAGGCAATGTGTTGCGCGATTACTTAACTGACCTTTTCCCCATTTTAGAATTGGGTACTTCAGCAAAAATGTTGTCGATTGTTCCTTTGATGGATGGCGGGGGATTGTTTGAAACCGGTGCGGGTGGATCAGCTCCAAAACACGTAGAACAATTTATAGAAGAAAACTATTTGCGTTGGGATAGCTTAGGCGAATTCCTAGCATTAGCCGTAAGTTTGGAACATTTCGCTGACAAGTTCAATAACTCAAAAGCGGCTGTTTTATCTAAAACACTCGATGCAGCAACTGCAACGTTCTTAAACGAAGATAAGAGCCCAACGCGTAAGATTGGAGGAATTGATAACCGCGGGTCACATTTCTATTTAGCTCTGTATTGGGCGCAGGAATTGGCGAAACAAACCGAAGATTCGGAATTGGCGAGTCAATTCACCCCCATTGCTGCTAGTTTGACTGAAAATGAATCGACCATTGTGTCTGAACTCAATGCGGTTCAAGGTAATAAGGTAGATATCGGGGGATATTATTTCATGAACGACGAAAAAGCGAGTCGCGCCATGCGCCCATCAGCAACGCTGAATGGAATTATAGGTTAAACTCTAGATAATTAAGCGGATGCACCTCTTCAAAATGGGCATCTGGAAAGGCCTTCTGCCATTGAGCAGGGGGCCTTACTTTTTTCTGGTGACTCCAAATTGACGAAATTCATAAAAATTCCGACAATTTGACCATATTCAAGCTCCAATGTTTCAATTCAAAAGCCAATTGGTTTCTCTGGTTGTTAAAAAATCCACCAACCATCGTGGCCGTAAAAAAACCAATCATCGTGGCCGTAAAAAAAAACAATCAACGTAGCCGTAAAAAAACCAATCATCGTGGCCGTAAATCAACCAATCATCGTAGCCCATCAATACAAACCGGCTGCGAGTCTGAATGTATTGCAATGGGCTTCCACGATGTGTTTAATATTGGGAGAATATCCCCCACCAAGCGCAACCACAACTGGAATACCGTACTTCTTGAGTTGGGTGAATACGTATTCATCGCGACGCTTACAATCGTCCAAACTCACACCCAACTTGCCTAATTTATCCGTTTCTAAAATATCCACTCCTGCCAGATAAAAGGCGAAATCCGGCTTTTCCCGATGAATCAATCCAGGCAAAGTTTCCGCAAGAATAGATAAATATTCTGGTCCCGAAATTCCATCCTTGAGTCCAATATCCAAATCCGAATTTTCCTTTCTCGATGGATAATTTGAAGCTCCATGCATGCTAAATGTAAAAACTCGCGGTTCTTTTTCCATAATTTTTGCAGTACCATTACCCTGATGCACATCCAGATCGATGATGAGAATTTTTCGAACTATTTTATTCCTAATCAACCAATTGGCGGCTGTTGCCATATCGTTAAGCAAGCAAAAACCTTCTCCCCGATCGGCAAATGCATGATGTGTCCCACCCGCCACATTCAGCGAAACACCCGTTTCTAAAGCAAAAGAGCAGGCATCTAGGGTACCTTGGGTAATAATTAATTCTCGTTGGATGAGTTTGGGGGACTGGGGGAAGCCGATGGCTCGCTGCTCCTTATAGCTGAGCTGCTGTAGAATCAACTTTTCGTAATACGCAGCATCGTGGGTATTGAGGATTATCTCTTGAGAACAAGGCTGGGGAGAGAAAAAATTCTCCTGAGCAAACGTTCCTTCATACATAAGTTGTTCCGGAATGAGCTCATATTTCTGCATAGGGAAACGATGATTTTCCGGCAATGGGTGTGCATAAATGGGATCGAAAGCAATTTTAATCATGAAAATCAAATATCAAGGAAATCAATCAAGGACCTGGGAAATAAAATGGGCTTCATAAGAACAGTGCTGAATTTAGTAAACTAAATCAGTCCAAAATATAACTCTTTTGCTGTGCTAAAGTTTTGTAATTTTACAATTTATCATGCGATCTGAACAATTACACGCGCTACGAAGCGAAATCCCCTTAGATACCGAGCGAAACTCCCTCGAAATTGAGCAATTTCAGAACAATTGCCTTCGTCCGATTTTAAAATATCAACATGATGCCATTCTACTTTATTTCGAATCTCAAATTGCGGAACTGGAGGTCACCAAATCAAAGAAAGACCAAGAAAACTTGATTAAATTGCGTTTCCAGAAGGACATTATTACCCGCAATGTACTTATTGGGATGGTTTTGGGATTGATGACTGTAGATGAGTTAACATTTTACACTGAAAACAATAACGAGCTTTCCCGAAGAATCGTTACCATGCTAACACAGCGGATGACGGGAGAACTGAAAGTGAGGCCCTTGAAGTAAATACCAACAAACTAAATATCCTGATTATAACTACACCATACTTCTGTTCCTAGGGATTGCTAATTACCCATTGTTGAAAGGAATACATGGGTATATTTTTCATCCAATCTTGAAGAATATAGGGTGAAAGAGAGGTTCGTATACACTCTTTTGGAAGGTATTTATCGTAATAGACTCTTAAACTTCGCGACTTTAAATTTTCGGAGGATTTCACTTCAATAGGAATGATTTGATCCAATTTTTGGATTACAAAATCTACTTCTGATCTTCCGTCATCGGGCGACCAATAAAACGGCTGCAAGTTTTGAGAAACTATTTGCTGACAAATGAATTGCTCAGATAAAACTCCTTTAAATTCTTCAAATACATGATTTCCTTCAAGAATTACGTTCAACGGTAAATTAGCCAATGCTCCAAGTAATCCAACATCGTGTAAATACAATTTAAAGTCATTCCAATCAGCGTACGCGGTGATAGGCATTCCCGATTTATTAATTCGATTGACTTTATGAATGAGTCCTGCGTTAGAGAGCCACTCAATGGCCAATTCAAACTCTTTTGCACGACTACCCTTTCGTATCAAACTATAAATAAATTTTGAATTCTCTTTAGCCAGTTGACTGACAATGGATTGCCAAATCATTCTAATTCTCGGAAGTTGGGAAATAGGCGCGTGTTTTGAGAAGTCATTTTCATACGATGCTAAAATTTGCAATTGTAATTCTCTAACAGACAGCAGGTCAGAGTTATTAGCAAATTTACTAACGACCGCAGGCATCCCTCCTACATAGAGGTATTTTTTAAAATGTTCAGTTAATATACCATGAAAAGACTTCAGAATTTCATGATCATTTTGGATTATTGCCAACAACAAAGCTTTTTCATTGATGGCATGCAAATATTCATGAAATGTTAAGGGATATAGGGTAAATAATTCAACTTTCCCAACGGGAAATGAAACTCCATGATGCATAGCTACTCCCAATAAAGATCCAGCTGCAAATACGTGAAAATTGGGTGCGTTTTCTTGGAAATACTTCAATGAAGTTATGGCCTCAGGACAAGACTGAATCTCATCAAAAATGATCAAGGTATTATCGGGTCTAATTTCACTACCATTTAATATTTCTAGGGATTTTATGATCCTTGAAATATTAAAACCCGATTTAAATACATTCTGTAATTCAATCGAAGATTCAAAATTAAAATATGCCGTATGCTCATATTCATAACGACCGAATTCTTTCATCAGCCAGGTTTTACCCACCTGTCTAGCCCCTTGAATAATCAGAGGCAAGCGATTTGACTTATTTTTCCAGTCCAGTAATTTTTGATAAGCAATTCTATCCATTCCAATTTTGTTTAGCAAAAATACAACTTAACTCACCAAAAGTGTATTCATTTACACTTTTAGGATGCAAAAAGTGTTATAATTTACATTTTTAAGATGCAAAAAGTGTTATAATTTACATTTTTAAGATGTTAACTACAGATAAAGGCGAGTTTGGGTATAAAAATGCCTTGAGATAAAGGAATGAATTTTAATAAAATGAACAGCAGTTTGTGTCGAGAAATTTGTTGCAAAAGTGACTATAAAATAGGCAGCTTTTAAAAAAGGTTGTGTAAAACGCAAATCTAAACTCGATTAGATTTCAGTAACAGGGCAAACATCTGTTTTTCAATGAATAAATTTGAATTCGTATTTCACTAAAAAACGAAACCCACTAGTTTGAATTGCTTCAGGGACTAATGGGAATAAGCTATATCAATGTTAAAATTAAAAATTGAATATTAAAACTATAAATAGTCAGGGTTAAAAAGTTCAAATAAAGTTAAGTCAAATAGAGATTATCAAAACTTGCAAAAATTGCAAGTTTTGATAATCTCTATTCAATTAACCCCAACTTCCTTACTGTTTATTTAACATGGATTTGAGCAATTGTATTTCTTCTTTAAGTTCGGCAATCAGACGTTCGTAGAGTTGTCGTTCGTTTTCGGGCATACCTTGAACATGTATCACGGTTGCTGCTTGTCCGCCCTGTTGTTGGAAGTTTTGTTGGATATAATGTTCAGATTCACCAATCAAAGTTGTAACGGGCACGGAAAGAACATCTGAAATTTGCTTCAAACGCTTGAACGAAGCATTTTCTGGATTTTTCTCAATGTTAGAATATGCTTGTTGCGTAATTTCTAGCTTTGACGCGACATATTCTTGAGAAAACCCATTGGTTTCTCGTATTATACGAATGGTTGAGGGGCGCTCGTAATTTTCGTTATTTTCCATTTACTAAATATAATGCAATATACACAAAGAAATTAAAATACAATAATAAATTGTAGGATACAAACAATAATATCGAGAAATTTACACTCATGAAAAATCCAATCTTAATTATAGCTTCTTTGACCTTAACATTGATAATTTCATGTGGTAAAGAAAACCAAACTTCTACGAACGGCGGAGGTGTATTTAAAGTAAGAGTTACAATTGATCCTCCGCTACAACCAGGACTAAATTCAGGAGCTTATAATTCTATAGGTATATCCGTTTCTACCACGACTAAATCATGGACAGGTATTCAACAAACCAAACAACTCTCCACTATTGAAACGGATGAAATAAGTGTAACTAAAGGCCAAAATATACAATTCACAATTAGTAGTTTTCTCAATAATTATGACCGAATATGCCGCACTATAAAATACGAGGCGATACAAAATGGGAAAGTTAATGAAACACATATCGCTTCCCTTGGAATTGACAATTCAGGAATGATATGTGCAGACGGATTAATGATAAACAAAAACTTTATCATTAAATAAACGTCTTCAAGGACTCGAGATTGTAATTATTCCAAAAGAAAGATTATTGCGTTCTTGCGATTAACAAAAAACTATCCAAACTTAGATATCATTCACATAAAATTCATCAATTAGAAAATCTTCTATCTGCTTTTGAAATTTACTTCGAGAGCCTAAATGAAACAACCTACCTAAACCACCAAACATCATTCTAGCGAAAAAATTCGGGACTATACCCACACTTTTAATCTGATTTTCAAAAAAATATACTTTCACTCCTACAAACATATCTTTTTCAATTTCTAACCATTTATAATTACGATTCACAATATTTGAACAAATCTTCACAGAAATATGAGAAGATAGTTCGGACTTAAGTTTTTCTGCAGCTATTTCTATGGAAAAATTATTTTTAAGTTTCATGGCTGTATATTATAATTAATTAACTTTCAGATAAAAATATTTATTAAAGATTTGAGAAATATAAGCGATACTATTACAACAATTACAGCCATCCCCAGGGTTTTCAAAAATGTCAAAGCTCCTATCTTTATACTTTCACTAAATTCACCTAACATTTCTTTGATATTAATAACAGATTGATTTTTTGCATTTTCCATCCACTTTAGCAATATTTCATCATCTATATGAAAGTCGTAATTAGATTCAGACTTAACACTATCTTCGTTTTTACCAAAATCGTTATTACTCCTGTGCTGTGATTCATTGTGTGCTACTTTTGATTTAATCTCGGTCTTGCCGTTATTTTCAGAGTGATAGTATCTATAATACTGAATATCATACCTTTTTCTTGCCTCTAGATCATTTAAAATCAAAAAGGCTTCATTCAACTCTTGCATAATTGCAGTGGTGTCTTGGCCTGGATTTTTATCAGGATGCCATTTAAATGAGAGTTTCCTGTAAGCAAGTTTGATTTCCTCCTTAGTTGAATTAGAGGATACTTCTAGAATTTTATAATAATCTTTAAGCATTTAAATTCTTATTCAGCTTAGAGCCATCTTTGAAGATATCCCCCTCACCCTTAACTCTTCGTTTCTTCCAAACTGCATAAACACCAATAATTACGGAAATCAAAACAGCTAAACTCAAGTTTAGCGAAATTTTCGCAGTCAATCCTGTTAAAAGCAAGCCTAAAAAAACAAATACAATTGAGATTATTAACTTAACAAATATCCTCATCATAGTTGATAATCTTTACTAATCCTCTTTAGGAAATCCTGCCGAAATATCAAATTTCACTCCGCATTTTGGACATTGAGGGCGATCAAACTTCTCTCCAAATTTCTTCCCTGTAACTAATCCTGCGACTCCGCCAACTACTAATCCAGTGGCCATGCCAATTGGACCAAGTAGAACTCCAGCTTTTGTTCCTAGAGCAGCTCCAGCTAAAACTCCTCCAATTCCAACCTTAGTACCTAATGTAGCTCCAGCAGCAGCACCAACTAGACCAAGTGCTTTCTTCCCACTTTCATCAATAAAGTGTACAAATCCCTCTTTACAACTAGGATTTGGACACACTAACCAAATTTTTTCTTTTTGATCTGACATAAAAATTATTCATTTAAAAGTTTATTTTCAAAGTGATAATATTTTCTTGTATAATAGTTTAATTTATTTACAATTAAATAGGACACATAAAAAGCGACAATATTCATTAAACTCACTATAAAGAAATATACATCAAATTGAAATCCAATTGACCAATAGTGAACAAAAGGTATCACGATAAGTACTATGTTAATTATTAAAAATACGTAATTGAATACTTTTAAGTAATTTATTTTATTTTTTAAAATTCTCAAATCATTTAAATCCATATTATCCCGATTCAATATTAAGTTTATCTAAATATTACATTCAGTTCAATACAAAAATAATTTATTCTTTATTTTTTTCAAATTGTAAATAACAATTATAATTTGTACAAAAACAAAACCTAGTATAATCTGTTTCATGCTAAATCCTTATTAAAAAATAGACAACAGAATATAAATCATAAATAGAGGATATACATTCCAACAAATCAACCAAAATTTACTTTCAATAGAATCATATGATAAACGACAACAAATCACCAATTAACCACACACTCCACCCATTTCCCACCAACTTTCCGTATCTTGCTTTTTACATGTTGCGGAAAATTGTTCTGATTTCTGGCTTGGTTGCCACTACAATTTGGTTTGGGTTCACTATTCAGAATCCCAGTCAAAATCCTATTCAGAATCCCCAAAACACCAGCGCCCAGCACAACTCGTTCTATCATCGGTTGGCCGATTCCGCCTATACCCTCACCCTCCAAAACGTTACCTACGACCCTAAATATACCGTTATCCCCTACCCCAATGGCGACGTCCCCAAAGACAAAGGAGTTTGTACCGATGTGATCATTCGAGCTTACCGAAAGCTGGGCATTGATTTGCAAAAAGAAGTTCATCAAGATATGATTAAAAACTTCCAATTGTATCCCAAAAACTGGGGACAAAAACAGCCAGATAAAAACATTGATCATCGTCGCGTTCCCAACCTCATGACATTTTTCAGTCGTTTTGGAACCACACTCAAAACATCCCCCGAAACCCAACTCTACAAACCGGGCGACATTGTGTGCTGGAAGCTAACGGGCGGTGCAACTCATATTGGCCTAGTGAGCAATTCTCTGTCATTCGATGGCGAACGCTATATGATTATTCATAATATTGGTGCAGGTCAAGTTCTGGAGGATTGCCTATTTAGTTTCCCAATTATAGGTCATTATCGATATTCTAAGTAGGAATTCTACCTTCTGAAATCACTGAAAAAATTTCCAAAAACTTGGCTATCCTTTTGGATCTTTAACGTTTCGGGGGATGTCTAGTCGTTCTTAGTTTTAAAATTTCTACTCCCTACGAAAACACGTGTAAACCGCTAAATCCTGAAATTTTTGGTTGAAATAAATACGGTCTTTAAAATGCGCTTCCTTTTCAAACCCCAAAGACTCCAATAAATATATTGCACCTCGATTTTCGGGCGACACTTTGGCCTCAATGCTGTGCAACTGAAATTCGTCAAATCCGAAATTCACAATTGCTGAAACCGCCTCATATGCAATATTTTTCCCCCAATATTCAGTGGTAAGTTCACCTCCAATTTCTGCTCGAAGATTGGGATAATCGATGGAGTTAAAACCGCACGTCCCGATTAATTGTTCATTGTCTCTCAGAAAACCCGCCCAGCCAATACCCATTTTATTTTGATAAGCCATTTGGGTGCGTTCCACAAGTTTTTTAGCTTCTTCGAGGGATGGCATTTCGGGTCTAGCAATGAATTGATTCACCCGTTGATTAGTTCGCATTTCAAAAATTCGTTGTGCGTGTTGAGGTAAAATTTGCTTCAAGGACAATCGTTCTGTTTTGAGAACCGGAAATTCATTAAAAAACTTGGTTTCAATTTGCATAACACATTAGGATTTTTTGAGTTTTGGGGAATTTTTGGGGACGGGTGATCTGGTTTAGGTTTTTCATTATTGCCATTAAAAATTAGAATTTAGTAAAAATAAAAAAAGCCGCAAGGCGGCTTTTGGTGAAGGGGGTAAATGGGTTTGTGTGGGAAGTGCCTATTTCAAAGATATCCGCTTTAGAATTACATCAAAAAGAAAAATCGGCAGAGAAACCAAGGTTCTTTTCCATAATCTCTTTGGCTCCTGTATAAGCCTTGGCAACCATTCTAATCCACACTTTTGCCACAAAATGCCTGAACGCTTAACATTACCTGAATAAAAATCAAATACAGCGCCTATACTAGCTATATATTCTACGTCCAATTGATTTTGGTTATCGAATACCCATTTTTCCTGTTTAGGTGCAGTCATTCCCACAAAAAGAACATTAGGACTACTTTTTTCTATTCGACTTATAATTTCATCATTCTCTTCCCGTGTAAATTCGTTTTTATAAGGAGGTGAGAAGTAGTCCATCTGCACATTTGGATAATCACAGAGTAATCTTTGTTGAATTTCGACTAGGGTCGACGTACTTGAACCCAAGTAAAAAACCTTACCATTTGTTTGATTCAAATGATTTAATAATTCAATATGTAAATCTGAACCTGTAAATCTTTTTAAACGTTTAAAGTGTAAAATTCTCGCAGCCAAAACAAATCCGACACCATCTGGTAAGAGAGAATCTGATTGTAAAAGTGCTTTTTGAAATTTCAAATCCTTCTTAGCAATAGCATAACTATGAGGATTAATCGTAGCGAATACAAAATTTCTTTTATTATTAGCACCTAGATCTGGCAAGAAAGAATCAATGCTATAGGACAGTATTTGTAATTTATCTTTCAATTGTAATACTATTTAAAACATCAACAAATCTATTTTCAAATATTTTAAGAGTGTAGTTATTTTCATATTTTTCTCTCGCTTTTAACTTCATCGTTTCTAACATTACCCTGTCAGTTACGAACATCAATAATTTATCAGCCAACTGCTCGGGAGAATGTTTATCAACTAAATACCCAATACGCTCATCATCAACAATATCAGGTATACCACCTTCAATGGTGGCTACAATTGGTAAAGAAAACATCAAAGCTTCTAATAGAACTAGGGGAAAACAGTCATCTAAGGTTGGATGGACGAAAACATCAGAATTAACAAACAATTCATCCTTTTCGAGCCCAAATTTTGGACCTTCAAGAATAACGTTATCTTGTAAATCAAAATCATTAATTAATCCTAAAAGAAAATCAGTTCTCAAATCCCCAGTTTGTCCAGCAATTGTACAAACAAAATTCGTTGATTGCATTTTCAACAACTTTAAAGATTCAAGCAAGACTATCAAACCTTTTGATTCAAATAAATTAGAGAAAAACAAAAACCGAATTGGACCAAGATTAGTAATAGAATTCCGTTGAGTTATACTGGCAGAATCAGTCAAACCATTAGGGCAAATAAAATAGTTACTTTTACTCGCAATAGTTAAAAAATCACTTTTCAGTCGTTCGGATAACAATATAATGTTTGTATTATCAAATAAAATATTCAATACTCGATTCTTAAATTTAGAAACACCAAACTCAATTACTCCTTTATTGTGTAGATGTGAAACTACTGGTATTTTGAATATTTTTAAAACCAGAGTTATTAAAGTGTCTCGATATACTGCGATTCCCTTAGAAGAAGGAGTCAAATAAACAAATTCAGGACGAAAAACCACTAATTCAAACAACACCTGAAATAAAACAAATACTATTTTAACATATTTTTGAAAGGATATCTTACCAATAGAATTTATGTCTTTTGACGAACCAAGATTGATATATCTAGTCTTAAATTCATTATTGATTAATATCGAATTGCTTATAAGTCCACCCATAACAGCTGCACCATGAATTGGAGGTGGGACATGAAGAATAAATAAAACCTTTAATTTTGCCAAGTGGAAGTAATAGTAGTAAGACAACTTTTCAAATCCACATCCAATAAACTTTCTCTCACACTTTTAATTATCTTTGGATTAGAATCACAATCTTTAAGAAGAAAATTAATGTTGCTAGAGATTTCATTTTGGTTAAATGGATCAATAATTACCCCATTTGTCTCTGATATTAATGAGGCTGACCCTGCCATATTTGAACAAATTACTTTTGCGCCTCCAAGTAAAGCTTCTCCAACTACTGCTCCAAATGGTTCATTTACACTAGGAAATACCAATATTTGAGCTATATTATAGAATGCTAACAATTGTAATCCTTGTAGTTTGCCTGTAAAAATAACATTTAAACTCAATTCTTTGGCCTTCAACTTCAAGAGATTCAATTGCGGACCATCCCCTATTACAAAAACAACCACCTCGTCAAGATTTACATTTTTTAAACTCAATAAAAAAGATAAAATATTTTTTGATTCCACCAACCTTCCAACTGAAATCAATACTTTTTTCCCATTTAAATCATATTGTTGAATTAAATTATTGGACTCGACTAAAGCTTCCTTTAACTTTTGCTTGAATATAACATGATCATGAATAATCGGACATACAAAAAAGTTAATAGGATGACCAATTAATTTTTCATTAACACTTGCAACAACATCAGAAGTATAAATAACACCGTCAACTCTTTTTGTTATCAAATTACGCAGAAACTTACTTATTCCTTTTCGATTTCTACTATCGTATTGATTATCATCAGTAAACAAATAAATTTGGAGATTTCTATTGAACAGCAACTTATACATTAGCACTTGCTGCGTTGTAAATCCAAACTCTGTAGATATTACACGCAATGGCTTATTCAAAATTAATATAGGGAGTATATCTAGGGGGAAAGTTCTATTCCAAAACCTAACTGCTAACTTAGAATAACTTGGCTTAGATTTTAGTTGTTTCACTAATAATTCCTGATCCAGGTTTTGTTCCAATAAATTTTTATGAAGAAAATAAATAATGGTATTATAATTATCGATTAAATAATTAAACAAATCTACTCTGTACGGAGCTAGAGCAGGATGAAAAATTATAAGTCTATTATTTACCCCCAATTAGCTTTAAAATTTTATTCATTATCGGTATTGAAAACATTTTAAGAAAACTGCCTTTAGTGAATATCAATCTATCGACATAATCATCTCTATTTTGATCAAATTGAACTTCATAATCTCTGTAATCAAATTCTGAAAACTTTACTTCTGAAATTGAATATCCTCTTGTATGCGTGGCAAACTTATCTGATCCATTCACTTCACACAAACTATAAGCTGGCACGAGAGAGTTATACTCATTAATCATACAAAAGATCTGCCATTTATATGCCCAACTATTAATAGTATTAAACTTTAGACCTAAAAATTTAAAAGACCAATAAATCTTTTTTCTCAATTCCATTTTTTCTAATTTCAACAGTTTTAAGAAAGACAGGTAATTTAACTTAAAATTCAAATACTCCCTGATATACCTAGTATGTGTAAACCAACCCCAACTATGTTGAAATCGAGTAATATAGTGATAAGAATTAAAAAGATTCGAACAGTGATTCACAGCACTTATAGAAATTATCTTAGAATTTTCTATGTATTTAATATTGAAAAAAGAAAATTTTAAATAATCTAATGAAATTTTAACATCATCTTCAATAAAAAAAACGTATTCAATTTGCAGTTTGCCAACTTCATTAAAAATAAATTTAAAGTGATTTTTCAATCCCAAATTTGATTTCTGAAAATGAAAATTAATTAAACTTATTTTACAAAACTCCTGAAAATCAGTTCTATCTGAATCGAAACAATCTTCTTCATCAACTAGACCGTCCACAAAGCAATAAATATCACTATGTTCAAATCCATTAGTTAACAAAAGATCAATATTAAGTTTTAAAGTTTCAAACCGCTTAAATCCTATTAAGACATATGCAATTTCTCTCTTTCTACCATCAACCATAACCAATGCAAAACAGGAGTATAAATCAAAACATTATCAGTTAACATAAACACAACAAACAACAGGTGATAAGAAGTTAATTGAATTGAACGAATTAGATAAACAACACAAATTAAACCCACTAAACCATGTTCATAAAACCATTTAAAAATATCACCATGGAATAAAGAAAAATAACCTAATTTGGCAGAAAGTAAAACTACTAAAGAGCCTTGTCCATTTCCAATAATTACTGAGCTCAAATTTTGTTGAAGGTGATCAAAACCAATTTGATAAAAAAGAAATCTTCCCTGAAGCAAATGACCCATTGACAATCCTGACGCGACTTCAAAAAATCTTTTAACAATTGGACTACTTAGAATGGGAAAAAATAAAATACCTAAAAAAACTAAACCTAAAACCAAATATTTTAATCCTTTATGACTCAATTTCAATGATAAGAAAGCCAAAATCACACCTAAAAACACTATTCTTTTAAATGTTAACAAAAATAAAATAACACTAATTACTAACATCCTATACTCCTTAATCCTCCAATAAAAAAGAACCAAAAAAGCAGCAATAAAACTTAATAGATTTGACTCAGTCGCCGAAGTTTCGCTTTTAACAAAAGCTTCAAATGAAAAACTTAGTTTTATTAAATTAAAATTTTTTATTAAAAAAAATAAAAAATAGAATATCACAACTATATTAATTTTTTGAAGTGAAAAGGGAGTAAAAACTAAAATTGAAAGACCTGATAAGATAAAAAATATTTCAAAAAAATATTGAGTAGTAATGTTCGGTGTAACAAGTAGAACAAAAAGTAAAACTAAAAAGTACTTTTTTAAACTGACGATAGGATTAATAAATATATTAAAAAGTGCCAATGGAAATAAACAATATTTTATAACTTCAGATAAAAAAAAATTATTATCAACAAGCACTAATGAAAGAATTAAAAAGTAAATAAATAGAACTTTTTGCTTTATTTTCTCCAATTCTAAATTTTGCCACATATTTGTTTATGAAAGTAAAGTTTTTGTAAAATCTACAGCCGATTCATATTGTTCATTTAGATCAGAATCATTGTTAGTTAAATGATTGTCTACCTGACTTACAGGAAAATGAGAATTTATAATCAAATCCATTATTTCATTTTTACTTGTATAAAGAGATGAATTTTCATAATTCGACAATCTCTCCAGAAAATATCCTTTTCTAGGAGCTAAAATCCTTTTATTATTAAAAACAGCATGATTCAAGATCCCACTGGAAGTTTCAACGTTATTATTCGTAATTAAAATAAAATCGCTCTGCTTCACATAAGAAATAAATTCACAGTCTTTTACATACTCATTCCTGTAATTATAAATTGATTGTGGTACAATATTTTCAATCAATGCCATCTTTTTCACAACAAATTCGGTTGATTTACCCACTAACAAAAAATAAAAACCTTGTGATAGTCCAACTTCATTTATCCTTATTAAAGTTTCAATAACATCTAATGTTCCTTTGATTTCACTTAACGAACCTATATGAAGTACGACTTTCTTTTCCTTCGGAATACCATGTTTTTCTCGAATATTTATACACTCATCTTTGATTATATGAATAGGGTCGTTTATATTTTTTATTTTAAGGGACCATTTAGAATAAAAGTCTGTGCCTTTGGGGTCATTTAATAAAAATAAATTTTTACAATTTTTATTTTTAGCCAAAAGATAAATTGCTATTTCTCTCTTGGTTCTCTTAAGAAAACCTGTTTTAGCAGCTCTTAACCTATAAGGCGATTGGAAAAAAATTCCTTTGAATGTAAACATGAACTTTTTACTAGGGAATAAAATACCAGGATATCTGAGGACTAAATTAATATTTAAAAAGACAACCTCTTTTATCTCAAATTTTAAATTAATCTCATTAATTCGATTTACAATAAATACAGATAAATCTTTGGTGTTTTTTAACTCATCATCCTTTTGTTGATCAAAAAAACAAATCGAAGTTTTAACCGGTAAATCTTGAAATTCAGTCAAATGTGGCTTTAGATTTCCTGTTAGATAAAACAAATATTCATCTTGTAAATCATTTTGGCTAACCCATCTTATTACGTGCTTTAGATACTCCGGATAATGCCCATTACTTTGGGTTTCTACGATTAAGGTCTTCAATTAATTTGTATCAAATTTTATTTATAAAACACCCCTCTATTCCCACCAGAAACTAAAAACTTATACTGAATTGGAAACAAAAATACATAAGGGAATAAACTTACTATCGTGCCTAGAATTACGCCATTAACACCCATACCCAAAAACTTAGCAAAGAAGATGGATAAAGGTATATTTATAACCGCAGAAACTAGAAATGTCCACATGTGAAAAAACACCTTGCCTGTTCCATTGATAAAGTAATTATACGGGGCGTAAAACATGATTACAAAAGTGTAAATCATCATCAACGCATCTAATTGTCTTGGCACTTCAACCGTCTTTCCTATCCATAGATTATAAATCATAGGAGCAATCAAAAACATCAAGCTGACTCCAAATAGCAAAACAAAAGTGATTTTCATTAGTCTATTAATCGTGGATTTAATCCAATCAAAATCTTGATTCACATATGCCATCGTAAAACGAGACCAATATGGGGTTAATAGAACTAACTGAACCTGCGACATAAGGCCAAAATACTTAAACGAAATATTATATGGCACAACACTGGATGCTCCAAATAATCTAGTTATTATAAAATTATCAGTAGTAAATAAAACGATTACTGAAATTTGCAAAATAAAGAACTTCGCCCCTAACCCAAATATATCATTCAAATACTTCTTATTCCAATGTTTTAATCTCGGGAGAACTTCATTATAATTTTTCGCAAAAGAATACAAATTTAACACGAGCAAAACCATCAGGGGAATCGCACCCAATAGAATACCAAATCCCAAAAAATCATCGTATTTAAAACAATAAACCAACACTAATATTCCAATAATTGTAAATAACTGCGTAAAAAAATGCACAGCATTGGGCACCGAACCCAATTGATCCCCCAAGTAAATACTTGTTATTAATTTTAAGAATAATTGAATGCACAAAAAAACAAAGAGTAAAGGGACTAGTAAATTAAGTTCGTATGTGTACTTCCCCGAAATCCCCAGAAAAACTGACCAATCAACAAAATTATTAGCAATAAAAAAAAGCAATATTAATGTAAGACTTACTAATAACACTGTGAAATATGCAGTGCTCACATACCCTTGTAAATCTTTGGAATTCCCAATTGCTTTTGCTTCAGCGTATTTATTTCGCAACCCCTGTCCTAAGCCCATATCAAAAAAGGAAAACCAGGATAAGACAGCGCTAATAGTTAACCAAATTCCATATTCTTCTGAATCTAAATACTTAAGTGTTAGTGGAACTAAAATCAACCCAAATAAAACACTTCCAATTTTATAACCAAAATTCAACAGAACCTGACTACCAAATTTTGAAAACTTTATATTAACTGCCAAGTCCTTCTGATTTGAAACTTTTAAACCCGCTAGCAATTACAATAAAAATTCCAACCACCATCACCCCCAGCAAGCCACCCAATACCAAATACTTAATTAAACCTCCGCCATCATCCTCTAATGGGAAACGGGGACGATCAATTACCTGAATTAAGGGCTGATTGTGTGCTGCCATGGTTCTCGACAATTCTAGATTTTTCACTACCTCACCGTACATTGTGGTTAACAACTGAACTTCCATCTGCTGTTTCACCATTTGAACCGTGCCCTCCGAATTCGTTAAAAATTGATTCTGATCTCTTTGCACCGCAACCGACACCATTCTAGACCTCAATACCCGCTCTACACTGTCCGCTTTGCGCTCCAATAATCGGATATTTGAACGCGCTTGTCGGAATTTGGTTTCCAAATAGAAATCCGTAACATTCTCCGTTAAATTCTCCACAAATGCCTTAGCAAACACTGGATCCACATCCGTAAATGCCACCTTTTTGAACGCCAATTCCTTGTCCTGATTTTCTACTACCAAACCACCCTTAGTAATACGTTTGTATACCTCCTTCAACAATGAATCCTGTCGGAAACCACACGATTCCCGATTAATAATACCACTCAAAGGCACCACAGGCGTTTTCGATTTTTCTAACGAATCCCTTCTCAAATAATATTCCAACAATCGATAACGTCTACCCTCGTGCGACAAACTATCAAACAAGGTTTGTTCTACCAGCAAGCGACTTTTCATGAGTTCTAATAAGTTATCACCTCCAAAAGCGCCCGAACTTCCCCCGCCAAAATCAAAACCAAACTGAGAACCAATTGCGCTCAACTTGCTTAATCCACCTTCTTCAGCTTCAGCGGTTACAAAAACCAATTCTGCAGTATACTTCGTTTTCTTGACCCAAGTGTACAAAAGTCCCAAACCGGCACCTAGAATACCTGCAATAGCCAATTTCCACCAGTTTTTCAATAAAATTCGATACGTATTTTGGATTTTAATAACTAAATCTCTTAACGAAATTTCGTCATCCCTGAATCGTATTTGTGGTTGCAATTCTTTGCTCATCTAACTCGTTAATTCGTTTAAATTCTACTTAATAGCACCCACAAGGTTGCAATACCTGTTAATTTCACCGTGAAATTCTCGATAACCCGATTCCAATCCGTTGGCTTCTTTTCATTATCGTTCTTCTCCGCTTTCTTGGGAGATGGTTGAAAATAAATCTCAGAACCTGCTTTTACCTTCGGTGTAACAACAAACAAACCGTAATTTTTCGAACGTTTGATTTTCCCACCCGGTTCCTGTAAATACAATCTATTTTTTCGATGTTGATCATCAAATCCCAAAGAATAGTTTTTCAAATAAAACGATGCTCTCTTTCCAGTAATGTAAGGTGCAAAAATCTTTTCCTTATTCAGTAAAGTATCGGTATTGGGAAGAACAACTAAATCCTGTTTCAATGGAATTACTAAACGATCTCCTTCCTCTAAACGATAATTGAATACACTGTTCTTATTGCGCATTACACTCTTCAAGTCAAACACCAATTGCTGACCATTTTTACGATATAATTGTGCCGCTTCGGGAAATGCAAATTCGGTTAATCCACCTCCTTTTTCAATAATATCTCGAACCCGATTCTCATTTTTCGCCAGAATAAATACTCCTGGATGAATAACTTCACCCTCAATGGAGGCACCAATTTTATCATCCAAATTACTCACCTTACGGACTATCACAATATCTTCTGCCATCAATTCTATATCATCAAAAAGTCCATTAGCATTCGGATTGTATACTGCTTTAATGGACTCAGTTTTGTTCCTATCGCCTGCCTTAAAAGTATTTGAATGCACCGCACTTCTCAAAATTTCCACTTCAGTTGCATCAGCGCTGAACTTCAATCCCCCGGAATAATCCAACAATACGTTTAAAGTAAGACCTTTTCTGAAGTCAATTTTTGTAGGATTTCTCACCTCTCCGCGAATCTCTACCTGAAAAGCATCCACAAAACGAGATTCAGCAAACACCACCAGTTGATCCTTGTTCTGCAACTCAAATGCCTTCAATTCATTCCCCACCAAAGGCAATTTCAGATACTCCGATGTTCCATCGAGTTGAGTACGAATTACAAAAGCCATGTTTTTATTCGATTCCGGCGTTAAACCACCAGCTAATTGCAATAAGTCTTCAACATTCATCCCTTTCTTGAGTGCATAATCTCCAGGAAAATAAACTTCACCCGAAATTTTCACTTGATTTTGAAGAGATTCGGCTTGTTCAAACACAAAAATTTGATCGCCATCTTTTAATGGTTCAGAATTTAAATTTGTTGTAAAAAGTGAGCTACCTATATTATTGGAACTTGGGTTGGAAGTGTTCTTTCCTGCTTGTTTATTACGGGTATCATTACTTAAGTCCCATTGAATCAATGTTCGATCTCGTCCATTTAGTCTTGATACTGTAATTCGACTGATATCCGCTTTAGAAGACCAACCGCCGGCATATGAAACCGCTTCAAGAAGTCCCTCATTCTCTAACAATTCAACTTGTCCAGAGCGCAGCACTCCACCGCGTAAAGCAATCCGTTTTTTCACCGGTTTAACTACAATAAAATCACCGTCTTCCAGAAAAGAATTGTGTTGGGGATTCATTAAAAATTGGTACAAATCAAACTGAAATGCAACTTTACCAGAGCGAATTACAGCTACTTCACGAATGCTACCGTTTTCAGTAGGTCCACCTGATAATACCAATAGATTGAAAACGGTATTCGCTGCTGGAAGTTGGTAGGTACCAGGTTTTTGCACTTCTCCAGTCACATTCACCGATATTTGACGCGAAAATGAAAGATCCACTTCTAATTCATTTCCACCCAAATTGATTTTTTGCCCTATTGCTGCCGAGAGCACTTTTTCCAATTTGCCAAAAGCCAAACCTTTCACATACACTTTTCCCAATGCGGTTCCCAAATCAATTCTGCCGCGATCGTCTACACGACTCACTTTGTTAAAGTAACTGTTCCCAAAAACCGTCACACTAATTTCATCACCGACGCCAATAATATACTGATCGGGTGCTTTTACGGTTCTTCCATTGGCATAAGCGGGGAATCGTTTTTCATCAAAAATCTTAGAAATATCCCAAGAAGTAGCGACAATATCCGATGAGCCTGCGGGTTTGCTTTCAGTAATTGAACCCGGCGTATGAGGCATCATATTTCCGGAAATGTTAGATCCAAGCTTGCTCGTATTAGTCAAATTGGTTGATGTTACAGCAGTATTGGATTCTGTTTGTTTCTGGGGACGTGAATTCGGGTTTCGATCAGAAAGCAACTGAACATCGTCGTATGCGGCCATCCCTTTAATTTTTAAAACTCGCGTTCGAAATGCTTCCATTTCGGAATCCGACATTCCTTGAGCACGTGCTAGATCAATCACTTGAGTTTCTGATAATCCTGCTTTTTCCGCTTTCAAAATCATTTGTGCGATTTCAGCATCGGTATAATCGTTTGACTGGGTTTTCAAGGCTGGCAACTGGGCATAGACCTGAAAAAGACTAAAGGTAAAAAGTAATCCTAAAAGTATCTTTTTGTATATTCTCATTTTTAATAATTTCATTTTTAAATTTTCTAATTTGCGAGGCTTAGGTGTTTTTAGAGTCTCCGAAATTCATCTAACATCTCAGTAAGGCACAACCTCTGTCTAACATAACTCCTGAGTATGGCACTGATTCTGAACGTTATACAACATCAGATCGTTGCACAGCTTCGCCTCTTGAGTTACATCCCAATGCTTCAAAAATGCTATAATGGCAGAAATAGATCAATGCGAATTGACCTATTAAAAACTAGTAGTTACGAGGCAATTTTTTATACTCAACTCATCTTTCACCAACTAATTCTTAGGCTTAGATAATTTCTGCCTAACTGTCCAAAAAACGTAGAAAAAAGTTTTTAGCAAAATTACGAATTTCAACTTCAAGCTTTTGTTATCTAAATAGTATTTTTCTAATTCTAATTTTCTTTCGTCCGAGATTACATCTCTGCCATTAATCTGTGCCCAACCTGTGATTCCTGGCTTCTGATTGATAATCCCTAATTCCTTTCGTTGATCATGCATATAATCTTCGGAAACAATCAAAGGTCTCGGACCAATAAAAGACATATCACCCTTGATAATATTTAAAAGATTTAGCGATTCATCGATAGAGAATTTTCTTAAGTAAAATCCTGACTTCAAGACCCAATTCCCAATTTCTTCAACATCGCTGGTAGCAAGTTCTGGTGTTTCTTTTCGCATGGTTCTAATCTTATAAAAAATAAATACGCGCCCAAATTGCCCAACACGAAATTGCCTGAATATAAACGGATATCCATCTTCGATATATATCAAAGTGAAAATGATAACTAGTAAGGGTGAAATAATGATAAACAACACTAACGCCAGCAACCTTTCAATCATATCTATATCTTCATTGGAATCGCGCGCACACATATTCAATCTTCACATTCTTGAACGTATAGTAACTGCCGCAACTAGATTACAAATTTACCCAAAAGGACTCTCTACATCCTATATAGTACTTTATTCTCATTTTGACCAATGAACCATTTATTTGATAAACGAATAGGTCGGTTGAATAAAAAATACTTATATTGGGCGTAAAATCTTATTAAACTGTATTTCAACAATTTAATCATTCTGAAAAAACTAAGATTTTTTTTTGATGACGAAAACTTTACATAATCTTCATGTCATAAAAAGCAAAATCAAAACTTACAGCAGTCATTTTTGTATAAAAACCATGCAATAACATCCAATCCCTACAAAATATTCGGGCAATTCATATACCTTTTTGGGATGTTCATTCGGATTTTTAATCGATTCACAATTTTCATACTTCATTACTTATTGTAATAATATTAGCGACATTTCTAACTTGTTGTTTTGTAATTCCAAATCACTAAAAACGGATATACGAATTATGAACACACCCTACATTTTACCACTTGAACAAGTTGGTTTAAAAGATCTTCCTCAAGTAGGAGGAAAAAATGCATCTCTTGGAGAAATGTTGCAAAATTTATCTAAGATGGGAATTGAAATACCTGGTGGATTTGTAATTACAGTTGCTTCGTATCAAAAATTCATTGAAGAAAATAACTTAAATGATGAAATCCAACAAATTATTAAAGAAACAAATATTAATGATATAGAATCACTTCGAAGAAGTGGTTTGGCTATTCGACAATTAATTCGAAATGGAAGATTCCCCAAAGATTTAGCTGAACTAATAATAAAAGAATATAAAACTCTATCCGAGTTTCACGAATCCGAAAATGTAGATGTTGCAGTTCGATCTTCAGCTACTGCTGAGGATTTACCTGATGCTTCTTTTGCAGGACAGCAAGAGTCCTATCTAAATGTGCGTGGACCAGCAGCTTTAATAAATGCAATTCGCAATTGTTTTGCATCACTATTCACTGATAGGGCTATTAGTTATAGAGAAAATTTTGGTTACGACCATTTCTCCGTTTTATTATCTGTAACTATTCAAAAAATGGTTAGATCGGATTTAGCATCTTCCGGTGTAGCTTTTTCATTAGACACGGAAAGTGGATTCAAAGATGTTGTCTTAATAAATGGTTCATTAGGTTTAGGCGAAATGGTGGTTCAAGGTTCTGTTTCTCCTGATGAATGGTTGGTTTTCAAACCTACATTAGCCAAAGGATTTTCTTCCATTATTGAGAAAAAATTAGGCAATAAGGATAGAATGATGGTATACGGCGACAATCCAGATGAGCGGGTTAGAATCATTTCTACTGAAAAGCAAATGAGAGAATCATTTTGCTTAACTGATTCTCAAGTTATTCAACTATCAAAATGGGTAGTCCAGATTGAAAACTATTATTCTGCAAAAAAAGGCCATTGGGTACCTGTTGATGTTGAATGGGCCGTTGATGGAATAAATGAACAATTATATATTGTGCAGGCTCGTCCTGAAACCATTCACTCTCGAAAGGACAGGAATCAAATTATTGAATATAGAATTCTCGATGAAAAAAGATCTGATAAAATACTATTGAAAGGGATTGCTGTTGGCGATAAAATCGCTACTGGCAAAACAAATATTCTATTCTCATTAGACAAACGGCATTTTGACGGTCATGAATTTAAGGAAGGCGACGTTTTAGTTACCGATATGACAGATCCAGATTGGGAACCTATTATGAAAAAAGCTTCTGCAATTATAACCAACAAAGGAGGTAGAACTTGTCATGCAGCAATTGTTGCACGAGAAATGGGTGTACCGGCAATTGTGGGCTGTGGTAATGCTACAAATCTGTTAAAAGAAAATCAGTTAATTACTGTTTCTTGTGCGGAAGGCGCAGAAGGTATTGTATATAGTGGCCAAATTGAATTTGAAAAAACGGAATTTTTCATTAATCATCTCCCTCCTGTAAAAACTCCGATAATGCTAAATGTTGGAAGTCCGAACATGGCATTTCAATATTCTAATCTACCCAATAAAGGCGTGGGCTTAGCCAGAGAAGAATTTATCATTAATAACTACATACAAATACACCCTATGGCTTTATTGAAGCATAGATATTTGAATGATGAGCAATTATCGGATGCGATTCAACAGAAAATCATCGGTTTTCAAAATGAAGAAGAATACTTTGTTTTAAAACTTGCTTATGGAATATCAAAAATAGCATCGGCATTTTACCCAAATAAAGTAATTGTTCGTTTTTCTGATTTTAAAAGCAATGAATATTTTAATCTGTTAGGTGGAAAGTACTTTGAACCACATGAAGAAAATCCCATGATAGGTTGGAGAGGAGCTTCTCGTTATTATTCTGACAACTACAAAGAAGCTTTCGGACTTGAATGCAAAGCAATTAAATTTGTTCGAGAACAAATTGGCTTATCAAATGTGGTGGTAATGGTTCCTTTTTGTAGGACGGTTGAAGAATTACAAAGGGTTCAACAGACTATGAAGGAATTCGAATTAGAAAGAGGACAAAATGGATTAGAAATTTATTTAATGGCAGAATTACCCTCAAACATTATTATGGCCGAAGAATTTGCTCCACATATTGATGGTTTTTCTATCGGTTCAAATGATTTAACACAACTAACTTTAGGATTAGATCGAGATTCATCGTTAGTCGCTCATTTATACGACGAACGCAATTCGGCGGTAAAACGTATGATTGAAATGCTGATTAATTCCGCAAAAAAGACAGGAACTAAAGTGGGTATTTGTGGACAAGGCCCTTCTGATTTCCCAGATTTTGCACAATTTTTAGTCGAAAAAAACATTGATTCAATATCAGTAACTCCCGACTCCATAGTGAAAACTTATCGAGCTATTCATTTCATTGAACAACAAGATTCACTGTTTTTAAAAAATTAATCACCTCTAAAAAAACTTATCCATATAGTGACATGTCACTATATTTTTTAATTTTCTGCTTAGTATGTTGCAGTCATGATTACTACTAGTTACAACAAAAAATCCCCCATCCCTAAAAAACAACATATCAGCAGGTTGTCTGATCCGTTTAAAAGAAGATTTCGATTAAGAAGCGATAAAAAAATGAAATATATCCTCTTATTGAATCTGATCAATTCTGAAAAGAATAGCTAGTAATAACAACCAATAGTTCTATTACAATCGCCTAATTCGCTATTCTTTTCTATTGGGGAGCGTCAATCTTTCTAAAATCCGTTGCTTATCCAACTTGACCCCCGGAGCACTTTTCCTCTTCCACAATCGCTCCCTAGCTTCTGAATGGGCCTTTTTCATATCTACCACCGGAAACGGATAATCCTTCCCCAACTCAAATCCCAAAAACTGCTGTTCCATCCAAGTTAAATTCCAAGGTTCAAACAACTGAGGTACTTCCAATTTACTCAATTCAGGTACCCAATATTTAATAAATTCTCCTTGAGGATCATGATCTTCTGCTTGCTTGGTGGGATTATAAATGCGAATGGTATGAATTCCAGTTACAGCAGCTTGCATTTGAATTTGAGGAAAGTGAATTCCGGGTTCAAAATCCAAAAATAATTTAGACAAATGATATGCTGCCGTTTCCCAACTTTCACCCATATGATGCGTCAAAAAACTCACCAACATGGATCGCATTCTAAAATTCAAATACCCTGTATGTATAAGGCTTCGCATACAAGCGTCTACTAATGGAACTCCTGTATTACCGGTTTGCCACCTCAAAATATTGTCGGAATTATTGGGATAAACCACGTTCAAATAACCAGAATTTACTGGAAAGAATTCCATGGCACATTCTTGTTCAAACTTTTGTATGAAATGTTCTCTCCACCGCAGTCGAGTTGCAAACTGCGTGAAATTTCGTTTCCATTTGGTTCTCTGGGGATGGTTTTTCTGGAACTGATAAGCCTCACGTAAACTGATATTCCCCCAAGCCAAATACGGACTAATTCGACTGCATCCGGTTCTTGCGGGACCTGGTTTAGAAATGGAACGAGCATAACTTTCGATTCGTTTCGATAAAAAAGAATTCAAATATTTCCATGCCATCGTTGAACCTCCCACTTGGGTTATACCGTTTACTTTAGGCTTCTCCTTCATTTCAACTTGGCTGTACCATTGTTGCCATTCCGACGGAGAATCTACCTTCTGAGTTTGAATCTGTAGCTGCGATGCCGATAAAGGCTGATTCATATATCCATACCAATAGGCATTGAAATCCACTCGATTTTTTAATCTTCTGCGAATTCCCGAATAGGGAATTTCCTCCCAAATAATGTTACGATTACGAAACCATTTGTGCATTTTCCGATCTCGGGCATAAGTAATTTCCAATCCAATTTCTTCATGACTAATGACTCTAATATCCCCAAAAACCGAAAAAATCTTCTCAAACGCCAGTTCCACCTCGGTTTCTACGGCAAAAAATTTCCAATTTCTTTTGGAAGCTGATTCTTTTAAATCTACTACCGACTCCCATATAAACCGTTCATGCCTTGGTGAATAATGTGGAGATTGAAAAAGGCTGGGTTCATGAATATATAACAAAAGTATGGGGTTGCCAAGGGAAATTGCACGTTCTAGTGCTGCATGGTCGGTCAAACGCAAATCGCGTTTAAACCAAACAACAGAAACAGATGAAGAGAGTTCCGATGGCATATTGAATTCGAAGGTTATACGGTAATAACCATTGAATCAGCTATTGTGTTTACAATCGTTCTATTTTTCGTAACTCTTCAAAATCGGAGTCTTATTTCTAAAATTGCATTTTCTGCAAATAATATTCACAATTATTGTATCCGGAGACAACTTAGAGCTGATTAATAACATCCTAAAGGCGTATTTTTGCTTTTTATGATTTTCAAAAAATTCTCTTTGACGGTTCTATTTTGCGCCCTACTAAACGTTATTTATTCCCAAACCACAACTAAAATTAATCGAGTTTTATTTGTAGGAAATAGCTACACAGGCAGTAATGATTTACCCAACTTAACTCGAAATTTAGCGATGAGTTACGGTGATACTTTCGAAGTATTCGATCGCGCCCCAGGCGGATTTACCTTTGCGAATCACTGTTCCTCACCCGACTTTTTCGACCAAATTAGAAATGGCAATTTCGACGCTATAATACTTCAAGAACAAAGTCAGTTGCCTTCATTCCCTCAATCTCAAGTAGAATCTCAGTGCTTTCCTTATGCAAAACAAATAGTGGATTCGATTCGTGCCGTAAATCCAAAAATCCGAATCGTATTTTATTCTACTTGGGGAAGACAGAATGGTGATGCCCAAAATTGTGCTTCTTGGCCTCCGGTATGCTCTTTTCAAGGAATGAATGAATTGCTGCGTCAACGATACATTCAAATGGCCAAAGACAATTCATGCAGAGTAGCGCCTGTTACCTCTGTTTGGAGGGATTTGCGCGACACAACCCAGCTCTCCTTATACGAACCTGATGGTAGTCATCCATCAGCTGTGGGTTCTTTAGTTGTAGCTGGAGTAATATATTCTACGTTATTCGATAAACCTTTGTCTACCGGGAAATTTGCTCCTTTTGTGACTCAGTCTGAGAACCAACAGATTGTAAACACAACGAATTCAATCATTAAAGACAGTGCAGCATTGTGGAATTATGAATATCAATTATCGGTGGAAAAACTTTCAATTCAAGATCAAAAAGGCATTAAAAGTGCCACTATAGTTACTGATTTAAACCCCAAATTATCCGTAGAAACTTGGAAACACAAAGATTTCAATGGTTTTACTTTAGTGAATGTTTTGGGACAAGAATTCTACGCATCAACCATCAGTCAACATCAAAATCAAATAGAAATTCCAGTTACAGTTTTAAAATCGGGCTTGTATTTTGTCCTTCCGTTAAGGAATAAAACACAAATTTCTTCAGATAAATTATATATTTGGGTGCAACATTGATAGATCCGAATAACTGACACTAATTCAAAGATTGATTCCTAAAAGGTTCATTCCTAATTACAAAGAGTTATCGAGTTTCATAATTCACCTATTTCAGCACCACTATGAATTCAAGAAATTCCCTATCAATAATTTGGAAATTCAAACTACTATTATTGAGTAGTTTATCCCTATTTCAAAGGGATTTAACGGGACTCGATAATTGTATTTATTCAAAAAATGCGACGAAACCATATAAAATTGCGTTGAGCAGTTTTCAGAGTGGTAATAATTCCAGCTTCAAACGGTTGACTATTGCATCATTGGGTATAGACCATAATTCAAGCGATGTAAATTTTGAATCAGACAGCACAATTCCAAAATCACATGGAACCAATGACCCCATTATCGGTATCATTCCCAAACCAGCAATCATGAGGTTACATGGCAGTTCAGAGCCATTTACATCAGTAGTTATTGACCCCAAAGCACCGTATCAAAGTGAATTAAATTATTGGTTAAATAAAACACAAATAGCAACACAATTACGGAGTCCAAACTTTAACTACCAACTGCTTCCCATTCAGATTCAGATTTACATTGATACCATTTCGAAATTGCCTTCGGCGAATACAAGTTATTACGAAATTTGGATCGATCGTGTCATCACCATTAAAACCAAATCGGAATTAGGTGCATTTTATGCGGGAAATACCCTGTTCCAATTATTGGAAATCCACAAACTTAGCAAGAGTCTAATATTAAGTTCTAACGGAGCTTACATCGGAGAAAACCAAAAAAACGAACACGATCACGATTCGCATCCCCAAGAAAACGAAAAACTTAACCACAACGGCGACTCACTCCTCCAAAACGGCCACAACAATAACTACGCCGGGAACTCGAATTCCCAAGAAACCGAAATAGGCAAATACATCGGCAGTTCACATCTTCGTCACCCCATCACCCGATACCAATTACCCAGAGGCTTTATCCAAGATTCTGCTGCACTTGGATATCGCGGAATGCATCTGGATGTAAGTCGACATTTTTTTGATATTAGCTTCATCAAAACGTACATTGATGTGCTGGCACTATATAAATTCAATACGTTTCACTGGCATTTAACTGATGATCAAGGTTGGAGGATTGAAATTAAAAAGTATCCTAAACTGCATGAAATTGGATCCTATCGGCGTGAAACAATATTGGGCAAAAACTTCCAACCGTATATTGGAGATCAAACCCCACATAAAGGCTATTATACTCAAGAGGAAATTAAAGAGGTAATTGAATATGCCCAACTAAGGCATATTAACATTATTCCAGAAATTGAAATGCCTGGACACGCCAGAGCAGCGCTAGCCGCTTATCCCCAATTTAGTTGCAAGAAACTCCCTTTAGAACCTTTAACTATGTGGGGAGTTAGCGAAGATGTATTTTGTACTTCAGACAGCACTTTCCAATTTATTTACGGCATTTTAGATGAGGTGATGGACTTATTCCCAAGTAAAACAATCCATATTGGGGGTGACGAAGTCCCCAAAAATCGTTGGAAAGAATGTCCCACATGTCAAAAAAACAAAATCGAACATCAACTGAAAAATGAAGAAGAGTTGCAGAGTTATTTTATAAAAAAAATAGATAGTTACATCACATCGAAGGGACGAAAAATAATGGGTTGGGATGAAATTCTGGAAGGCGGACTTTCTCCAAACGCACAAGTAATGAGTTGGAGAGGCACAGAAGGTGGAATTTTAGCTGCACAACAGAGGCATAACGTAGTGATGACTCCTGGATCTCATTGTTATTTTGATCATTATCAAGGTGAACGGAATCAAGAACCACTAGCTATTGGCGGCTTTACACCGATTGAAAAGGTTTATGAATTCGAACCCATACCTCAAAATTTAGAGCCACAGTTTGTACCTTATATCTTGGGTGCACAAGGGAATGTTTGGACTGAATACATGGCTAATTCAGATCATGTTTTGTACATGATTTTGCCTAGAGCATCTGCACTATCTGAAGTACTTTGGAACGTTTGTAAAGTAACCGTAGAGAATCGAAACTTCAAAAATTACAAGAGTCGATTATTGTACCACTTCGATTATTACAATCAAGTAAACTGGAACTATTCCAAATCGATTTATCAAATTATTTCTAATATTACAATTGATAGTAATAACTTCATCAATTTGAAGTTAGAAAGTCATTTCCCGGAAAGAACTATCTACTATTTATATACACCCATTAACACAATAACTTCGACCCAGAAGAGAACCAATAAAGTCAGAACCAAACTTTCGAGTAACCACTCACCGCCTGCTTTGGGAGAAGGTTTTACGTATTCATCACCTATAATTATCAAAGAAAACTGCAACATACAGGCAATTGTTGAATCTGATGAAACACTAACACCCTGGAATAAAAACTTTTATATAAATAAAGCCACTGGAAAAACGATAAAACTTCGAAAAAGTCCGAGTAATAGATACAATATCGGAGGTAGTTCTACGTTGGTGGATGGTGTTGTAGGATCCACTCCCTGGACTTCGAAGGAATGGATTGGATTTTTGGGCGACACATTGGACGCTGTAATTGACTTATATTCAAAGAGCACAGAGGCGAATCAATTGGCAACATCTTCCAACTCTGCTCATAAATCAATCTCCAATTCGGCTCATAATTCGACTCTAACATTCAACGCAATTACTTCTAAATCAGATAGCCTAACCGTATATTTTTTAAACGCACCTGAAAGTTGGATTCATTTACCCAAATCGATAGAAGTTTGGGGGAGTAAAGACGGTAAGAAATTTAAAAAAATCCGAGTCCTAAGGAATAAAAACTATACAGAAATTCAAAAAAGTACTGGGGTATTCACATTCAAACTAAAACCCAATTACCGATTTATACGATTAATAGGAGAACCTTTACTTTCTATTCCTGCGGGCTATCCCGGTGCAACTGAATCTGCCTGGCTATTTGCAACAGAAATACAAATTAAATAATCGAAATCAAAGTATTTAACCAATGATTGTTTCATCTTTAATAAAAGCAGTTATTTAAATTAAAATAAGACATCAACATTTACAGTTTAAATATTCATTTTATTTAGCCCTATATAACCCTTAATTCCAGAACAAATGAAGAGACGAAATTGGATTAAAACCATCAGTTTTGCTGGCTTGTTTCACAACTTGGCATTTTCCAAAGAAACAAAATTGTCAACGAACAAAATCACATCCACTAAAAATAGAACACCGATTGTATTAAGCACTTGGCATAACCAAGGCGTGATGGCAAACTCTAAAGCTTGGGAGATTTTAAGTCAAAATGGATCTGCTCTCGACGCCGTTGAAGCAGGGGCAAAAATGAGTGAATTAGACATCAACAATTGTTGTGTGGGATTGGGAGCAAATCCTGATCGAGATGGTATAGTTACATTAGATGCTTGCATAATGAATGAACACCATCAATGTGGGTCAGTGTTAGCTTTAGAACGCATAAAACATCCCATTTCAGTAGCTCGACATGTTATGGAAAAAACACCTCATGTGGTCTTAGCTGGTTCTGGGGCTCAACAGTTTGCACTAAGTCAAGGTTTTCCCTTGGAATCAGAAGAGTTAAGCCCTCATGCTAAAATCAATTATGAAAATTGGCTAAAAAAATCCGAATATCATCCTCAAATAAACATCGAGAAAAATGAAATAAATCCTCCTAAAAAACTCGATGGTGGGGAATTCAACCACGACACCATTGGTGTGATTGCAATGGACGCACACGGAAATTTAAGTGGAGCATGTACCACCAGCGGCATGGCATTCAAAATGCATGGAAGAATTGGAGATTCTCCCTTAATTGGAGCTGGATTGTATGTAGACAATGAAATAGGAGCTGCAACTTGCAGTGGCTTAGGAGAGGAAGTAATACGTTGTTGTGGTAGTTTTTTGGTTGTAGAATACATGCGCCAAGGTTATCATCCTACGGTAGCTTGCAAGAAAGCTATTGAGCGAATCGTTTCTAAATCCAAATTAAAACCATCGGAATATCAAGTGGGATTTATTGCAATTAATAAAAAAGGTGAATTCGGTGGATATAGTATCAATCCTAATTTTGACTATACGGTAACTAATCCGATATTCGAACACGAAAAAAGGGATGCACAGCATTTGACTTCTTCGAAGAATTAAACCAAACGCCACGCGGGAAATACACATCCGAACATCACGCAACACCAATCCTATTAACTTTGAACAAAACTTCACATTCAACTACCCATAAAACACTAGAAATTGCTTGCTGCAACTGGATTTCTTGTGTTTGTGCAAAAGAAAATGGGGCTGATAGAATTGAGCTTTTTGAAAACTTACCAGAGGGTGGATGTACTCCCTCTTTTGGGATGATTAAAAAGTCGATGGAATTAGAACTTCCAATTTATGTAATGATTCGTCCCCGTGGTGGTAATTTTAATTACAGCGAAGATGAATTTGAAATCATGAAATACGACATTGAAATCTGCAAGCAGCTGAGGGTACACGGTATTGTTTTCGGGATTTTAGATGAGCAAAAAAAAGTTGATACCAATCGTTGTAAAGAACTGTTGGAACTTTGGAATGGTCCTGCTACATTTCATAGAGCTTTTGATGAAACTCCAGATCCCCAGAATGCAGTTAAAGAAATCATTCAATTGGGATTTGAGCGAATTTTAACTAGCGGCCAACAAACGAGCATTGTTGATGGAATTCAATTAGTAAGTGATTTGATCAGCAAATTTGGAAATCAAATTTCTATCATGCCTGGTTGTGGTGTATCTTCAGAAAACGCAAAAAAAATCCTGGAAATGTCTAATGCAAATGAACTACATGCAACATGTAAAAAAAAGACGAGTGATGAATTTTGGTTCAGCGATCCAGAAGAAATTAGGAAACTGAGAAACATTTTAGGTTAACCCTTCTATACCCTTTAATTCAAAACTTCACAAAGAATTCATTTTCTGAGAAAATCGACGAATTACCTTCCATGTGCTTTTGTCCGTTTTAAATACGGAATACAAACCTTGCTCCTCCTGTGGAGGATCGGCGGAATAAGGCATACCTGATTTCATAAAGTACGTTGAATTAACATTTTCCTTGAGTCCCGCATATCCCCAAAAATTGTATCCAGTCACACCGTTTTCCATTCCTAATGTATAAACTAGAGCATAAAATCCGTCTCTCCAAACAGTTTTAGATTTAGTTGAAAAGCGAGATTGTTGAAATTCGATGGTTTCTGGATTATAAGAATAATCCGCATCTCTCTCTAACCCAAATTCTTCAATCACTAGGGGTATTCCAATTTTCTTACACGTTTCCGCATGCTCAGTGATATAATTGGAAATTTGATCTATGCAGTCAGAACTAAATACTTCTGATGATGGTCCTTGATACCAATTCCATGTTTTAGGCCAAATATGAATAGTTGCATAATCTATATGCGGTAGACTATGAATCCGTTCAAAAAAATCCATGTTATTCATCAAGCCAATTTTTCCTTCAACGCCTATGGAAATTAGATGATTCGTATCAATACTGTGAATCAATTCAGCTGATTTTCGAATCCATTCAACGTAATTTTCTCCTTGTTCTGGTTTCATTGGCCGAGGCTCATTGGCCAATTGCCATGAGAAAATTGCAGAATGATCAGCATATCTAATACCATTTATATAACTTCTGCGGTTAATGATAAACTTTACATATTCCCAATACCAATTCAATGCCACAGAATCAGAATAAAAAGAACCAACAAATTCACAATACTTATCCCAATTCCATTGTGGAGTTTTGGGTAGCGGGGAGATTTGGGGATGTGACCACTGCACATATTGGCCAAATCCACCCGACCACTCCCAATTGTTGGACAAAACAAATACAATCTTCATTTTTCGTTTTTCTACCTCAAATAAAAAACGATCAAAACCCCGAAGTATCTCCTCGCTATATTTCATAGGAGTTGGTTGTATACTAGGATTAATTTTATAAGGATAATTTTCATTTCCGCCTTCGGCGGAAATCATTACACGGAGTGTGTTTATTCCATTCTTTTTTAAAAAATCAAGTTCCCTTTGTACTCTCTTTAAGCCTTTAACCGAATCCACACATGCAAATCCTCCGTACCAATAATTTACACCAAAGTATGGGTGGAATTTCTTAGCAGTTGGGCTAACTTTTTCCCTATTAATCTGTGCTTTTAATTCAGAACTTATTGAATTTGTTGCACACACAGACAACGAAATCCATGAATTAATTAAAAACAAAAAACACAACTTTAGTTTTTTAGAACAAACTACCATTTGCGACTTTGAAATACCCTTTTTCATTTATTATTACAGGAATTTTATAGGCAACAAAAGTACATTTTAATTCCAAAGTAAACGCTCAACACAATACCAAACCATTATAAAATGTCCCTCTTCATTCTACTCATTTTAAAATCCTTGAACATTTATTTTATTCATCTTTTATCTGCAAAAAAATTCCGACAAGTGTATTTTGATAATCATTTACACATCAAACAATAAATCTGATAAGAGTAATTTGATTATAATTTTTCCGACAAACAATCATTCCGACAAGTGTATTTTAATAATCATATATCCATCAAACAATAAATCCGACAAGTATATTTTATACATCAAAGGGCCCTTTCGGGCCCTTTGACTGACAACTGTTAAAATAATACTATGATTAAAAATAGTATTCCGATTTTGAAGCCACTACAATTGTGGCAAAACCCATTGTTGAGTTTTATAAGTTAAGGGATTTTCAAAACTCACTTTACACAATGCCTCTTTGAAACACAACCAGACAATTTGAAAATCCCTTAATTCATTTAAGCAAACTAGCTTTCACCTAATATCCAAGAATTGAACTTTAATCTTATAAGTTCGTAAACTGTCTATTAATGTTGAATATTGATTTTGGTGCTAACTACTTTGTCGCCGCTCATTACTTTTACCAAGTACATGCCGTTGCTAACTTCGCTCGCATCTACGCTGATCATTCCGCCAACTTGGTTGCTCATGCGCTTAACTACCGCACCGCTCAAGCTCATTACTTCTACCGTAACGTTCTTGCCAAATGCTTCTGTAGTTGCTACTGTGAACTGACCGTTGTTTGGATTTGGATAAACCGCTACTCCAGAAGTCATCAAACTTTCTGCACTGCTGCGATTCATTTCAACCAACTTACTCACTGAACATTCGCACTTAGTTTGGTTCATCATAGCACGCATGGTTACTTTGTACGTTCCATCTGTTGCGAAGTTGTTGGTTACTGTTGCATTTTGATTAGCAGACTTCTTAGTTCCTCCACCTTCGAATACCCAAATGTAATCCACTTGATCTTGACCGCCTACTACTCCACTGTTGTTGATTGGATCAAACTTCATTC
>JACCDW010422899.1_pt1 | contig 50128 bp, 42 predicted proteins | sample 7449781 | NCBI WGS metagenome assembly JACCDW01 (sample SAMN15323449, study PRJNA562643) | freshwater metagenome | isolation source: river surface water | place: USA:Blue River Watershed | collected 2017-08-18
AGAGCATATTACATCTATCGAAGAATTATCATCGTCTAGAAGAAAGTATGAAGATGGAAAGATAGTTAGGCACAAGTACGAAGATGCTGTTCCTGATACTATTAAACCAGAAAGAGTACATTACGCTAACAAAGATTATCCTAGTAAGAGTAGAATTAGACTAACTGATGAGGATGCTAATGAAAATCCTTATTACGAAGCACAATATGGTACTCAAAGTTTACCATCTGGATTAACCCCTTTATTAGTTAGTGGAGAACAATTCGATAATTATTTAGAAGAGGGTGCTAAATTAGATAGAGGCGGTATGGACGAAACTTATAATGAAGTTAATACAGCTGATTTTTATCCTGATTTAGTTATGGATCCTGATAGACATTTAACAGAAATAGATAATGAAATAGATCCAAATATTTCTCTAGAGGCTAATTTAAATGGTGATAGTGGTCCGAAGCCTTGGAGAAGTTATTATTTAGGAGATGATCAGAATGAGAAGTCTGGATTATTTGATCATAACCAACAAAAATGGGATAGTGTAAAACCATCCTGGGGTGTTTAGCTTATTGTAAAAAAATAAGTATGAAGTATGATTATCTTGTAATTGGAGCCGGTTTATTCGGCTCCATTTTTGCTTATGAGGCTAATAAGGTTGGTAAGACAGTATTAGTGATTGATCAAAGAAATCATATTGGTGGTAATTGTTATTCTGAAAAATTTGAAGATTACGACATTCACAAATATGGTCCTCATATTTTTCATACATCTCAAAAATATATCTGGGATTATATAAATAAATTCACATCATTTAATAATTTCACTTTAAGAAACAAAGCATATTATAAGAACAAAATATATTCTTTGCCTATTAACTTAAATACAATATCTCAAATTTATAATGTTCACACTCCTAAAGCTGCTAAAGAGATAATTGATAAAGTTAAAATCCCTTGTGAAAATCCTGATAATTTAGAAGATTACATATTATCTTTAGTTGGTCCAGATATATATGAAATTTTAATTAAAGGCTATACAACTAAACAATGGGGTAAAGATCCTAAACAATTACCTCCATCTATTATTAAAAGATTACCTATACGTTTTGATTATAACGATAGATACTTTCCTAATAATGATATTTATGAGGGTATTCCAGTAGATGGATATACCGCTATATTTCAAAAGATGTTATTAGATATAGAAGTAATGTTAGGAGTAGATTATTTTAGTGATAGATCTTATTTTGATAGTATTGCTGAAAAAGTCGTATATTCTGGTCAAATAGATAAGTATTTTGATTATATGTATGGAGATTTAGAATATAGATCTTTAAGGCATGAAACGATATTAAATGAGGGTGATTATCAAGGCACAGTATTAGTAAACTACACTGATGCTTCTATTCCATATACAAGAATAATACAGCATAAACATTTCTTATATAATAACAATGAAAAAGATGTAGTTACCTTTGAATTTCCTGCTCTATATAAAAGAGGCAGAGAAGCATATTATCCTATTAATGATGAGATAAATAACAATAAATATAAATTGTATAAAGAAGAAGCGAATAAAATAGATAATTTAATCATAGGTGGTCGATTAGGTAATTATAGATATTACGATATGGATATGACAATTGGTAATGCTTTATCTGTAGTAAAAAAGGAATTATCTAATATTGTTACAGAAAAAAAGATTTATGCTTCTAGATCTATTAATTGCAGCTAAAAATGCAGACAAACAGGGTGATTTTAAGAAAGCCGATTTAATTACAAATAGGTTGATTAAAATTTCTCAATATTATCCTAACAATCTTGATGTTAATAAAAATCAGATTGAATTGAGAACTGTTGATTTTAGTGATGATAGTTTATTACAAGAAGATTTTGATGAGGCTCAGGAAGATCGTCAAAATCATCCAAGGTTCCATCCCACTTATAAAGATTTAGGTGGAGATACTGAGGAAGAAAAAGCAGAGAGTATTTTTGATATGCATGGTGAGGATTCTGTTCCTGGTCCTGCATATGTTGATCCAGAATATTTATCCAAGAGTGTAGGTATGTCCATGGGAGATTTAGACAAATATACATGGGAAAATACTCGTGAAAAGAACGAAGCAGAAGGCCACGGATACAAGAACAATCTTTTAATTTAAGGAGACAGCATGCCAAGCCCAATTAAACCAGTACATAAATTAGATTTACATGAAGAGTTATTTGATATTCCTTATTCAAATGAGGGGTTATCAAGTATTCAGATGCAATTGTTAGGTGTTAGTAATGATAGACAAGCTACAGCATCTAGATTAAGTGAAAAGTATGTTAATCTATTAGCCAAGATTGACCAGAATGTAGATGAAGTAATTACTGCAGCTGGTTATTTATCTAATGTGAAAAATGGTGAGTCTGTAGAGCATATGGATAAAGTATGTTCTGTACCTCAAGACATTTCTGATAGTGATTTATTTGCCCTTAAGACTGCTGGTTTAGTTAAGGGACATGGAAGAGCTGTTACCCTTACTGAATCAGGAAGAATTGCTCTTAGAGATCATTATCTTAATAATCCTGTAAACGAATTTAGAAAAAATAGAACAAAGAATAAATTTGATTACAACGAAGCTGCTTCCGTTAAGGTTGCATCGAAATCCAAGTATAAGAAATGCTAAAAGAACCAGATTTCATTTTCAAGATAAGATTTGTAGCGGATAGTAATGCCTTGAGAGAAAAGGGATTAATGTTTGCCGAGCCTTTAGAAGATGATGAAGCTGTGTTTTTTATTTTTCCATATGAGGATAAATATAGTTTCTGGAATAAAAATGTTTCTTTCCCATTAAGTTTAGCATTTTTAGATAATAGAAACAGAATATTGGACATTTTAGATATGGATGCTCACTGTCATAAAGGCTGTACTCCTTGTTCTAATTTTGTCAAATATGTAGTAGAAGCTCCATTAGGTGCGTTCAAAAAACGTTCAATCAATGTTGGAGATAGGATTTTGCAGAAGGATAAACATTTGCACGTCCTAAAAAATAACATTTAAGTGCAGGAATTTGTATTATATTATTAGAACAAAACCTTGTACTCTTCTTGAGGAGAATAGAATTAATTATGGCAGATAGAATTTTTCCATCACGAGCATCTGAAGATAGATTAGATTCAGAACTCGTATTTAAAGGAATCGATTGGGACAACTTCCAGGTTAAAACAGCTAAGAAAGAAAAGATGCCAGCTGAATTGCTAGAGCATTTTAAACATCTTAACGGTGATGCTGAAGATAAAGAAGCCTCTGATGATTCCGAAGATAAGAAAGCTGAAGCATCATCCGAAAAGGATCATGTATTAGCTGCATTATTAGCATTAGCTGCAGAAGATGAAGATGATTCTGACGATGATGATGATGATGATGATTCAGAAGATGATGACGATAATAAAGAATCATCCTGGAAAACAGCTTTAAAGAAACTTTCAGAAGAAGCAGAAGAGTCCGATGAAGATGATTCTGATGATGATGATGATGATACAGAATATGAAGATGAAGACAAGAGAATTGTCAAGGGTAAGGAACCAAAGATGGCAAATACCATTCATTTTACACATCCATCACAGTTAAGTGCTGATGCTGTTGAAGCAGCTTTAGCAGCTGGTGATAAGGCTCTTGCTAATACTATTTTAGCAGCAAGACATGAGCGTAGATTACGTTTAGCATCCAAGATTGAAAAGGTTGTAGAAGCTCAAAAGGCTCAGGCTGTAAAGCTTGCTCAGAGAAAAGCTTACAGAGAATCTTTAGTCAAGACAGCTTCTGAGCCAGTCAAAGAAGTTAAGGTTGCTGCAAATAATGGTTTTGTAAAGGTTTCCGAGATGAATAATACAGCTAAGAAGGCATTTGCTTCTAAGGCTATTGCTGCTGGTTTCCCACAAGAATATGTAGATGCTATGCTTAATACAGAGGTTGTTGCAGGTAACGATCTTTCTGAAATTAAGACTGTAATGGCATCTGATCTTAATAGTAATGTAAAGAAGGCTGCTGTTTCCAGTATGGTTAAAGTTGCTACCCTTACAAATGCTGATTATGACAGACTAGTTGATTACTGGGTTAATGAGCTCGGTTACGGTGATAGAGAGTGGGTTGAAGCTCTATTCACAAAGAAATACGATAAGTAAATAGTTCCCTCAAGAAGAATAAGCCCAGGAGCATTTGCTCCTGGGCATTAGACTATGAGAGACTTTATAAAGGATTTAAAATGAGCAAGTTTAGAAAAGTAGCAGAATTAGAAAACATCCCATCTCTTTTATCAAATAGTTTCATTCCAGAATTTAATGCAGATGAAGATCCATATGCAGAGCTTAGAAATAATTCCAGAGAGAATCAAATTAAGATTTCAAAGCAGTTAGGGTTTGAAAAAACTGCTGAAGTTAAAGAGAACAATTGGGAAAGAATTCAATCTGCAACAACATACAATGAAACAAGAGCATTATCATTTGAAGAAAGATTAGCTGAAACTGGCGATTTTTCAATTAATGCTATTAAAAGAGCTGGTAGTTCAAGCGATAATGGAATGAATGCTAGAACTACTACAAGTGGATTACAGGCATTTTCTGCTGACGATTACATGAACGCAATGCTCAGTAGAAGCGCTTCTATCTTTAATCCTGATATGATTGCTATTTCTGAAGAATTTATGAATTCGCAATCATCTACTAGCGAACAATCTATTGCTGATTTACAACAGAAGAGAGAAGCTTCAGTAAGTAAGCATAAATCTTGGGAAGCTAGCAAGATGAAGGAAATTGGCTCATTAAGAGGATCCAATGTTGTTTCAAATAGAGCACATTCTGTTCTTCGCACAAACACTGCATCAGAATACAATGGTTCTTTTGGAATGATCAATGTAGAATCCCTTGATCAAAGAGAAGCACAAAGATTAGCAAATATCAACAATAAGAGAGAGCAAAAGTTAGCCCTCAAAATGAATAGAAATGAAGATTTCGAATCCAGAGCTAATTTATCTGCTTCAACTATCAACGATATTTACAACAAAATTAATATTGATTTCGATGGTGATGAAGATTAGTCATGTCTGATGTACCACAATTTGGACTAGCATCTAACCCTGCTAATGGAATTAATAATATTCCATTAAATGAAACAAGTAATAGTGGAGTTAAACCTGATGAGTTAATTTCTTTGTTAAAAGAAATTGCTGCTGACCCAAATAGTGCCAAATCCTATAAAGATAGATTAGAAGATATTTACAGTAGGATTTCACCAGAGAATGAATCTATAAAGAATGATGTTAGTGTAATTATTAACTCTCTTTATCACGCAAGCAATCCTAGAAAAGTTACTAAGGACCCACAAACAGGTAAACCTGATAAGGGTCCTAAAGAACTATCTATCAATTTGATAAACAAGTTAAAAGAAAAGTATCCAGAAAAGGTTGAGGAAATGCCAAATTCAAAAGTAGCTTACAACCATAGAGTAGCACAAAAGAAAAAGAAAAAAACTCGTGGAAACCCATTTAGAGTTTTAATGGGTAAAGTGGGCAAATTATTAGACCATGGTGTAGAAAAGAAAGATATTGTTAGATATCTAGCTAAGTCAAACTATTGGACTAATGAAACTATTGAAAAAGCTGTAGACCTTGTTAAGGATTATAACAAGAAGAAGAAAAGAAAAGAAGAAGCCTCAGCAGATAATAATATTCGTACAGCATCTTTAGAACTTTATGAAACAACTCCAGATTTCACAAAAATGTCAACTGCTGAACTTATTACTCGTGTTCTTTTCTTAAGTTCTGTATTAAATACTAGTAAGAGCCACAATTCAGGTAAAGAGCCTATCAAAGATGGAGCTAAAGCACAATTAAAAGCTATCAAAGCTGCAATTAAAGCTAGAGGTTTTGATGATGAAGAACTCCAGATGTTAGGTTTAGGATTAAAAGAAGATGCATAGTAAAAAATATAAAGTTACAATCACAACACAAAGCCCAGTAGCTATTGAAAATATGATTGGCGGGTCTGGTATTTTAGAAGCTCTTACTGATACTATTAAACATCCACTAGAGAGTCCATTTAGATTGTTGGATTTAGGTGATTTTGATCCAGAAGACGAAACAGTAGATGCTTTTAAGTCTATGGGTGGTCCTGCTGCTATTGTAGAAATGGCAGACAAACATGATATTCATAATCTTAAAGAATGTCATAATAAATTATCAAAAATTAGATTAGCTTCAAGAAGAGCAATCCTTAGATATGCTTTCTCTTCTATTAAGTCAGCAGAAGATAATAATGAAGTTGCTAATAAGATGGAAAAAGTAGCTTATAAGCTTCCTAGTGGTAGTAAAGGCTATCATCAAGTAGAGGCTCTTAAGGCTATTGATGAATTAATTAAAGATACATTAGATAGAACCGAATTATCAGCCTTAAATAATGCAAGAGGCTATGTTTTATCAGGTAATGAATATAAATCTGCTGGGAAGATTGTAAAGAGCTTATATGACGTTATTATGCCTACTACAAGATTAGCATATACATCATTAAGTACCCAGAATAATGAACCTTATTTATTATGTCCTAAAGGCAAGGTAGAACTAGGACATGCAGTACCTATGGAAATTAGTAAATGTAGAGAAAACTGCATCGACTCTAAAGTTTCCAAAGACGGTGTTGTAGCTTGTGCATATCAGGATTGGTTGCGTGTAGTTGCTGATTCCCATGAGAAGATGGAGAAGAGATTAAATACTACTAGACATCCATTAAATGAAGAAAATTTATTAAATCTTGTTGATGGAGAAAGATCTAAGAAACCAACCCTAAATGAGATTGGATATGAAGCTAGATTTGAAACATCTGAAAAGGGTGGACATAAGAATCCTGAATATAGCAAATCATTAGAATATATGTTAGGTGAAGCAAAGCCAAAGAACTTAGGTAGAAGAGAAGAAGAAGAACCTAAGAAGAGAAGCAAAAAAGCACAAACAGATTCTACTAAGGTAATCAACGAACAACTACCACATGATGAGAATAAAGAATCCACAAGAGAAGAATCTTTAAGATCATTAAAAACACCTACATTCAATTTTAATAAAACAGTTCAAGAGAATTTAGATGATTCAAATTCATTAATCGCACATAGAGGTGAAATGGATAAGTTATATGCTGAAATCTTGAATACTAATGATGAACCAGAAACATCTATCTCAGAACAGATTAATAAAGATGCAGGTGATGGATCCGAAGATTCAACAGCACATATTTTGAATAAAACAGCTAAGAAAAAAGAAGAAGATTTATCATTTGATTCTGAATTATCAAAAGCTAGACATAATAAGTTTGATGATAAAACTATTGATGAATTATTAGCAGCTGAAGGTTTACATACATTCGAAGATGATGATTATAATGAATTTTATGAATCATTATTTGGTAGGAACAAGTAATTATGTGGTATAGATCTGCTTTTATCGGCGGTGGTGCAGTAAGCCCGCAACAACAAGCTATTAAAGATATGACTAATCAAATGTCTGATTTCGTTTTAGAACAAGGCAGAGAATTAGATGAATATTATGCTGAAGCTAAAACAGATCAAGCAGATCTATGGACACATCTAGTAAATAGAGATCATGCTGTTGGTTTTGATGCACAAGATGAAGAAGCTGGAGTAATTGAAGGACATGTAACTCAAGCAACTGAAGCTAGAAGACATCATCCAGGCTATACAAACCCAGAATTCACTACTTTGGAAAATCAATTAGAACCAGGTAGACATCAATCAAACAATACAAATATGCAAGAACAAGAAGCTACTAATGGTTTTATGCTTACTAGAGGTGTAGATGCATATAATTCTGGTAAAGGAGCTCTTATGTTCAAAGATCTTCCTTCTTCAAAAACATTAATTTAAAATAGGTATAATACCTTCAGAGGTATCTAGTGGCTGAAAAAGTATCATCGTTAGCTTCTGTAATTAAGACAGCAGCACAAACAGTAACAGGAGAAAGAATTCAAGGATCGGATTCTTTTAATATTGATCGTAATTATGCCAACAGTAGAATTACTACAGGTGTTGGAACTAGCGCATCAAGCAACTCCCAAAGAATGGCACAGATGAATGGTACTAGCAATATTACCACTAATCCTAATTTCTATTCACCATTCCTTACTGCAACATCATTCCAAATCCCAAATGCCCGAAGAGAAGTATATTTATGGGCTAACTGGTGGAGAAATAATGAGCCGAAGATTGCAGCTGCCATTAACTTCTACACAAACTACCCTTTCTCTGGATGGAAACTAGAATGTTCTTCCTCATATGTAAAAGATTACTATGAGAAATTAATCCAGAAATTAAACTTTCAAAAATGGCTTCCAGAAATTTCAAAAGTATATCATCTATTAGGAGATACTTTTGTTTTATTGTCTATTGATTGTCCTCACTGTCATGGTTCTAACTGGGATGAGGATAAGAATGAAGCTTGTTCTCATGACGGAGCAACATGGAAATCTATCAGTATTTTAAATCCTGATAATGTTCTTAAAATGCCAGGATTAATTGATCAGGAAGGTTCATACGCATACAAACCAAGTCCTGAAGAAATTCGTATCGTTAATGAAAGATCACCAAAAGATTTATACGATGCTATTCCAGATTCTATTAAAAAAATGATTATGAAGGGAGAGCCTATTAAGCTCAACCCTATTTCAATCAAACATTTTAAACATGGCTCTAATCCTTGGGAAGATTATGGTACTCCTCTAATTCGTCCATTATTTCCAACATTAGCATATAAAGATAAGTTAAGACAATCTCAATGGTTAGTAGCTGAGAGACATATTCTTCCTATTAAAGTTGTCAAAGTTGGTAATGATAATAGACCAGCATCACAAGAAGATCTAGACAATATTCAAGAAGAATTAGCAGCTGTTGCAAATGATCCTAACTTAACATTAGTAACACACCATGCATTTGATTTTGATTATGTGGGAGCTTCTGGTAAAGTTCTTCAGCTTACAAATGAATATGAATTAATTGATCAAGAAATTCTAGATGGTGTAATGCTAAATAAGGCTCTTCTTAATGGTGAAGGTCCTACATATGGTAATGCTCAGGTAGGTCTTCTTGCAATGGCTCAAAGATTAGAGACATTTAGAAGAGAAGTAGCTCACTGGATTGAAGAGCAATTATTTAAACCTGTAGCAGAATGGAATGGATTTGTTGCTGAGGGTGAACGTGGTCAAGAAGAATATATTTACCCAACAATCAAATTTGATGATTTACAGTTAAGAGACGACACTGGTAAGTTGCAGATGCTTGTTACAGCAAACTCTAATGGTGTTATTTCTAATATGACATTGATTGAAGCATTTGGTTTAGATCCTGATCAAGAAATTGAAAGATTAAGATTTGAACAAGGTGCTAATTTCGTTACTAATCCTAATATTGCAAACACTGATATGAATAATGGATTTAGTAGCGGAGCAGTAACTGGACAAGGATTCGGAGCACCACCTGATATGGGAATGGGAGCTCCTGGTATGGGTATGACTCCTACTCCTCCGGGTGGTATGGGAATGACACCTCCTATGGCCGGTACTAAACAACACAATTATAGATTAGCAGCTAGTGTTTCTAATGATATCTATAATAGTATAACTGGCGAATTTCAAAAAGCTAACAATGAAAGATTCGCAAGCAAGAGATATAAATCAGCAGCTCATGAAGGATTTATTAAAAGTATCAGACCAGTAAGTGGAAGAGGTAATGTTGGACCTTTACCTGATGAATATGATGGTTATGGGGTTGATTTAGTATCTCCTGATTTTGGTGGTATTTACTCTGATCCTATCAATTATGTAGCTCAATTTAGATTCTCTTCTTTTGAATATTCTAATGATGAAGAAATTAGAACCAGATTTGCAAAGAAGAAATTAGCAAGACCACCAGCACAAATGTATACATCTTTAGAAAGACATTTATATAGCTTATTATTATCTATGAATATGCCTTTCGGAATCTATGCACAATATACAGCTGGACCAAGTATGGATTATCAATTAGATGCTGCTATTCCAGAATTAAATATTGGTATAGAAGCAGATGGTGAAATCTGGCATAATAATCCTGATAAAATTACAAAAGATAAACGTAGAGATGCAGAATTAGCAGCTAACGGATGGACTATTATCAGATTTACAGATAAAGAATTAAAAGAACATACACAAGATGTTATTAACGTAATAAATCAAGCAATAAGAAAGAAAACTGGAACACTACAAAACGGTGAGCAGGTTTTATAATTAGCTTTATTCCTGTACAAGAACCTGCAATGCAGGTTCTTTTCTTTTAATCGTACAGGAAAAAGTATAAATAATCTAGAAGAAAAAAAGAGCAAACAAATCAATTGAGAAGATTGATTGGAGATACTATATGCTTAAAACAGCTAGGGGTGGAAAGATCACCATTAATAGTTTTATTATTGAAGAGGATAGAAATCAAGCAAGAGATTATATGCTTAGATGCGCTTCTTCAAATGTTAGAGAAGCTTATAAATTAGGACTACAATCTCTTTATGCTGATCCTGAAGATGTTTTATCTAAATATAAAGATTTTGACATTGTTAAGGAGATGAAAGCTAGAAAGGGTGCTAAATTACTTTGGGTAAGAGCTAGAGCAATTGATGCAGATGTAGATAATGCTAATGGTGATTATTTTAGTAAAGAAGAACTCCTAAAAGAAGTTGAAATTAAAGGCGAAAAAATCCCATCCTATAAAACATTCGAAGGTGTACCAATTTATACCAACCACAAGAATGATGATATTGAACAAGCCAAAGGAATGGTTGTTTATGCAGAATGGGATGACAAAGAAAATTGCGTATATTGTACTTTCTTTGTAGACGAAGAAGCTTATCCAGATATTGCTCGTAATATTAGAACAGGTGTAATCCATGATGTTTCTATGGGTGCTAGTGTAGAATGGGGAGTTTGTTCTAATTGTGGAAATAAAGCTTACACAGAAAAAGATTATTGTGATTGTTTGAAAAAATGGAAAGGCAAAAAACATCCTTCCACAAACAAAAAAGTATTCGAAAAGAACTACGGTATCAAGTTTATTGAATTATCTTGTGTAGGAGATGGTGCTTTTGACTCCTGTGAAATTCAAGAAATTTATGATCAAGATGATGTATTAAGTGCTGCTGGAGAAATCGAAAAGAAAGCAGCAGAGATTAACGCTAGTATTGTTCTCGCATCCTCAAATATTACAGGGGATAAAAATACTAGAGTAGCTTTAGAAAGTTGTTTAAGACAAGTTAAAGCTACATCAACAACAGCGGTAAGATTATCACAGTCAGTAGGAACATTAGTAGGTGGTCAATTAATGGCTGCTCCTGGTGCTGGTCAAAATGCTACTGTGGCTGCTGTTCTTCAAGCTTTAGGAATTGATGCAAGATCAGGATTAAATATTCTTGACTTAATTAATCTTTCATTAAATTTCTTAGAAGTTGCAGTGATGAATATGTTTGCTAGAAAAGATAATGTTGATTTAGCTCATGTAGGTAAAATCACAAAATCAATGGCAGAACTACAAAACACTATGCAAGATATGATTGATGATGGTATTGATATGGGAGGACAACAACAGCAACCTCTCAATCCACAAGCTCCACAACAAGCACAACAACAACCAGTAGCTCCTGCATCATATGTACAAGGAACTGTAGGTAAGCTAATTGAGCCATCTATATATCAAAACGAACCAATTGGAGGAAGTGCAGTAACCGCTTCATCTTCTCTTAATTTGGTATGGGCTTCTCGTGATGGTAAACGTGAGGTATTTGCCAGCAGAAATCAAACAAGCAATAAATCTAATTTATTAGCTCTTGTTAATAATATTTCTGAATTAAAAAATGCTATTGGAGATAATTCATCTTTAGTAGCTGCCACTGATAACGTTGTAAGAAAAGCTTCACAACGTAATCTAAATTTTAGAACAAATACGCCCCAGTCTAATTGGGCGGAGGATAAAAATCAAATGGATCACTTTGCTAAAATTGCATCAGAACAACGCAACAAGTTAGCAGCCGCCGTGACAATCGATTTTAAGGTTGAAGATGGGGCTGGTAACAGAGTTGTACTTTCAACAGATGGCACTATTTCTGGCTATGTTAATGGTCAGAAAGCTAACTGGGAACCAATTCTAACCGAAGAAGCACTCAACCTTATGGAATCTGGTCAAGGTACTAGAGTTGCTGCTAACCTTCTTAAAGAATTTGGTAAACATGTTAAGACCGCATTAGTTAACCCTTCTGTTTCAAAAGATATTAAAGAAGTTGAACTCGAAGGTATGAGAAAGCATGATGAATATGCTACTTTAGAAGAAGAACTCGGTGGTAGTAGAGCTAAAGGTTATGCTAGAACAGATTCTAAGCATGATAAGACTAGAGAAGAACTTCTTTCTGGCTCATATTACAGCGATAGACAAGGCGAGCAAAACGAGATTAGAGAAGTATTGCTCGGAGATGCTGGTTTATATTCAAGAAAAGTAAATGATGCTGATGTTAAGCAATCATTATCTGAATTAGTAGCTAGCGTTAATAAGGGTGTAGATGTAAAAACACTTCAGGAAAGATTAGAAGCATGTAGAGTAGAAGGTAAAGCTTCTGCATCTGTAGTTATGGCTTCTGCAATCAGAGCATTAGGAAAAGCTGTAGTAACTGCTTTTGCAACTCCTGATGAAGTTATGGATTCTGCATCAAAACTTTCACAAGAACCAATGCTCCCTGAAATGATCGAAACATCTTCCATGGGTGCTGAAGATAGAAGCAAGGATCAAGCAAGAAACGAATTCTTTAAGAAAGATGTAGAACCAAAGAATTCAGTAACCGCAGTTCTAGAAGAATTGGGAGCTGCTGTCGAAGGTTCTGATATCACTGCTTCTGATCTTGCTAATGCTATCTCAGTGGCTGTAGAAAATCAAGAAATTACCAAAGAAGGTGTCAAGAGAATTGCTGAACTTCTTATGGGTGAATCTGCTCCTTCTGTAGACGGTGAAATGCCAGCTCCTTCAAGAACCGAAGAATTAAAGGCTGCTCTTGATTCTGCATTAACCGAAGATGATAATATTGCTACAGTAGAAGAACTTAAGAGTGCTATTTCCGCTCTTGCAATGTCATCCGAAGATACATTAGCAACTCCTGAAGATGTTGTTGATGAAGTTGGCGGTATGAGTGATGCTGATCTTATGGACGGTATCAATAAGGCTAAGACAGCTTCTGCAGTAAATGCAAGACTTAAGGCTAGAGCTAGAAAAGAATTCTGGGGTTCTAGAGTTGCATCTTCTAAGGATATCAAGACTAATGTATTAGGTTGGCTGGCTGATTATGCTATCAATTACAATATTCCAACTAGAACTATCACAGCTGCAACAAGAAAACTTATTGAGAATCCTGTAGTTGCAGAGAAGTTGATTGCTAAGGCTATCAAGGTCAAGCAGAATGCAGAAAGAACTGCAGCTATGACCGTAACCCAAGAAAAATCTGAATGTATTAGATTCTATTGCCGTACAGAAGATCTTGGTGGATTAAACAGCAGCGACGAAGGTTTTGATGATGCATTTAGATCCAAAGCGATGGAAGTATTACAAGCTAATGGTTTCCAAGTAGATTCTAATACATTTGCATTCACTGATCTTAATGTTACTGCTAATGGCGATATTACAGCTACAGTATCTACAAGAACAACTAAGTCATTCGATGTAGAAAAATCCATGGATGCGGAAGCTATGCCTGTTGAAGGTGATATGCCTGTAGTTATGACAGAAACAGCTAGAATCGCAAAGAAGAATCTAAGAAGCAATATTATCAGTAAGTATGCTCAGATGGCTCCAGGCGCTGCTCCTATGGGCGGTGGAATGGGAGCTGGTATGGGTGCTCCTATGGGCGCTCCAGCTGCCCCAGATCCTATGGCTGGCGCTGATATGCAAGGTGGAGATTTAGGTATCTCTGCATTAACTCAAGATGCTGCTGATATGGGCGGAGAAAATGTAGATGCAATGCCTGAACCAGGTGCTAAGAAGCCATGGGGAAGTATCTGTCCTGTTTGTGGATCAGATGATGTAGATTTAGCTGAGTCTGAAGGATCATGTAATTCTTGTGGATCTAAGTACAAGGTTACAATGACCATCGAACTCATTTCTGATGGACAGGGTGGTATGGGTTCTACTGAAGAAGAACCTGCTCTTGGCGAAGAACCAGCATTAGGTGCTGATACAGGATTAGGCGCAGCAACTGCTCCTGCTCCTATGGGTGCTCCTGCAGCTCCTATGGCTCCTGCAACCCCAGGATTAGCTCCTGCAGCGTCTGCTAAGGCTATGTTTAGATTAGCTACAACAGTTGATTCTGATGTTTATCTTAGAACTGCTATGCCAGACTTCAATAAGGAAGCTGAATTGAGATTACCAGTAGGTATGATCTGCCCAGCTTGTGGAAATAGAGAAGCTAGCAAGGTAAAGAATTCTACATTCTGTCATGATTGTGGAACCATGTCAAAGACATCAATCAGAAAAAATAAGAATAATCCAGCTCTACTTGATGTAGATATTACTTGGATTGACTAACAATTAACAATAAAAGCAGGTCTTAGGACCTGCTTTTATTGTTTTAATGAAAAATATGCAGGAAAAAACTGTATATTTTTAGAATAGAGAAAGAGATCCTGATAACTCAGGAAATGATAATTTTCATAAGGGAAGCAGCGACAGATGAAAAATAATAAGACGAACACCTTGAAATCTTCAAGATTCGCTGCTCTTAAATTGGCAGAAATTAAAGCTACAGATAAGGAAGATATGTCAGCATGTGTTGCTGATATGCAAAAATTTGCATCATTATCATCCGATGAAGCTATGGTTGTTGCCGGTGCTTTAAGAGCTAAATATCTTCCTAGTATTGCCAGACAAGCTGGTTTAGACGAAGAAGCTATTGTTAATCTTGATGAAGGTGAAGAATCTGCTAGCTTCGCAGAAGATTTAAATAACGATCATGATGTGGAAGATTTTTCCATGGAAGATGATGAAGATGATGTCATGGGCGACGATGACGACGATTTAGACATTGATTTAGATGATGATAATGGCGAAGAAGATGATGATGACATTGCCACATTTGAAATAGAAGTTCCCGCTGATATGATCGAGGCCGCTCAGAAAGCTGTGCAAGAAGCTCTCGACAAAGTCTTAGGCGGAAATGCTGATGTAGATATTGATTCTGATGAGGATGATATGGACACATCTGATGATGACGAAATGGCTGAAGAGCCAGAAATGCACACTGAGGAAGAAGATATGGACAAGAAAACTCTTGCTGCAAGAAGAGCTATGAGAAATGAACTTCTCAAGAAGGCTGCAGCTGAAGAAGCCGAATATCCATCGGCAGAATCATTTAAGTATAACGATGGTTTAGCACAGTATGAACCTGCAGTAGATTATCCTACAATGCAGATGGAAGACAGTGCTGGAAACTCCTTGAAGGATGAGAATCCAACTTTTGAAAAGACAAAGGTTCCAACAAACAATCCTGATAATCTTGCTTTCCCTGAATCTATGGACGTTGTTCATATGGAAGGTGGAGAGAAGACTCTTGAATATGTTGTTGATTGGAAGAAGCTCGAAAATCCTTCAGAGGGTATTGATGTTGAAACCCCTGAAATCCCAACCCAGATGGATTTAGCTCCAAGAAAAGCTACTGCATCTGAAAAGCATGATGTAGTCTGCCAAGACTGCAAGTCTTCATTAAGACTCTCTCAGGAAGAGATTGATGCAGATGTACCATGCCCACATTGTGAGAAGAAGAAGAGCGAAAAGAGTGCTCAGGCAGTTGATTTCGGCGACCTCGAAGAGAAGCAGACTGCTGTTTCCACAGGTGTTGAAGAAGCAACAGATTCCCTCGATTCCCTCAAGAGACTTGCTCCTGCGTCAGTAGAAAAAGCAAGAATCACCACTTCTTATTCATGCGCTTCCAAGCTTGCTATTGCTGGCATTATTTCTATGGACGAAGTAGATGCATATGCAGAGCAAATGCTTAATGACAACTTGAAAGCTGACGCTATGTTACGTCAGACCAAGCTTCTTCTCAAGGCTGCACAAACAAGTGTAGAAAGAGTAGCTTCTGCTGCTTCTGAGAAGATGAACGTCCGCACTGCATCAACAGTCGGCATTTCAACATCACCTGCACTATCAGTTACAAATAGTGCTGCTCTAGACATCCAGAATGCCCTTAAGGGTACATGGTCAATGCCTAAAATCGAGGATTAATCCTCACCACAAATCTATAGGAGAATAAAATAATGGCAATTCGTGCATTAAATAGCGTAGTTGTTGCAAACTACGATTGTTACGCAGATGGCACAAACACCTTCTTAGCTGGTGCTCCACTTATGTTGGACTCAACTAACAAGGTCGTTGCTGCTGACAGAAGCAATTCTGCATTCAATACATTGGTACAACAGTTGGGACGTTTCGTTGGTTTCGCTTCTGATGACAGAGCAAGAACCGGCGCTACAATGATCCTCAACGATCCGGTCGGTGCTTCTTACACCGATGCTAACGGCGTTATGGTTGCTAATGTTAATGGTTGGTACAAGGTTTCTAAGAGAGCAATCGGCGATTTCATCGACGAGCCTGTTACAACTGTAACCAACCCTACCGCTGGCTCAACTGGCTACGAAGGCCCACGCAGAGGCGTTGGCGTTTACAACACCCCAGGTGGACAGTTTATCACTGACCAGTACGTTGCTGTTGCAACCAATGGTGTTAACGCTGATGCAGGTTCTGCTATCACTTTCGCTGCTGGTGATCTACTCACCCCAGGCGCTGGTGCTAACAAGGGCAAGCTTGTCAAGATCACAGCTGCTAACTTCGGTGTCGATGGCATCGTTGTTGGCCGTGTCGATTCATTCGATGCAGCTGCTGGTCTTCTTTACTTCACCCAGTTATCTACAAGATAATCGGTAGCAGAATAGTATAAGGAGAAAATAGAAAAATGTCTATGATTAAAAGAAATGTAAATGAGCAGAGAGAGCAGATCATTGCGATGGCTCTTGAGACTGCCGAAGGTCGCACAGCTTTAGCACAGGCTATGGTTGAGCCAATTAAGACCTCCCTCATGTACCAGGCAATTGGCCGTAAGCTTCTTATGGTTGATGAGCTCCCACAGGGTGCTCTTGCTCGTTACGAGAGAGACGTAGCTGTTAAGTCTTACGTCATTCCTAAGAGAGGCGCTGTCCCAACAGCAGAAGTAGAAGCAGAAGAAATTCTCGTTCCTACAATCGAACTCGCTGCTCATCCTCAGATTCGCTTAAATGAGATTCGCCAGCGCAGATTCTACATTGTTGACCGTGCTCAGGTCCGTGCTAAGGATTCCCTTCAGCGCCAGGAAGATACTGAAGTATTCAAGGTCATCAATGCAGGTGTTCCAACTGACCAGTCCATCTCTGTATCTGGTACCCTCCAGCCAGAGAACATCAACCTTGCTCTTACCCTTATCGAAGAGCACGAGTTGATCGGTGCTAAGGTTGTTCTTCATCCTCAGCGCTACAAGGACATCAGAAACTGGGGTAAGGAATTCTTCGATGAGGCAACTCAGAGAGATATCCTTATGACTGGTCTCTATGGCCACATCTACTCTGCAGACATCCACGTCAGCACCATGGTTCCAAAGAACTCTGTTTACGTATTAGCTCCAGCACAGTTTGTTGGTGCAATGCCAATCCGCCAGGATATCACAGTTCTTCCAGCTGACGATCCAAAGAGACTCCGCTTAGGCTGGGTTGTTTACGAAGAATTAGGCTTCGCATTAATCAACGACTACTCTGTAAGTCGTATCAGCGTTGCATAATCTGTAAACTAGATTTATAAAATAAAGGGAGATTATTTCTCCCTTTATTTTTTTAACATAACAACAACCACAAAAAAAGAGGAGAATAAATCTCCTCTTTTTTCAATTATCAATCTTGAATGTCAATAATCATCTTCATCATATTCATCATATTCATCGTATATATCACTATTTGTATAAAGATTTAATAGATCTCTTCTTGTTTGTTTTTCGAACAAATCATCATAATCACTTCTACCTCTATCAAATGTAGCGTCATGACTTTGTTTTTTAGCTTTTTCGCTTCTATTATCAATAATTAAGGCTTGATTTGAAGAATCTGTTTCGTATACATTGAAATTAATCCCATATGTATCATCAAAATATTCCGTAGATTTATATGGATTCTTTAAAGATGGTGTTTTTTTAGCTGTAGAATCAACTCTTAGGGTGTATGCATTATTATATGGACCTTCACCACCAGTAACTTTTCTTTCGCCCATTCTAGAAGCTAGTTCATGGATCATTTCTTTTAATAATGTCTTTCGATTTTCACTATGGAAGAAATCATTAGATCCTGTTTCAAAAGAATCAAAGCAGACATTACCAAAACTATCTTCCCATACATAACTTTGCATATGTATTTTGCCAGTTTTATCTTCTACAACAAAGAAGCAAGCTTGAGGAGATATTTGACCATCAAATGCAGAGGTATAAGCTTCACCTTCTGGATGTTGGCAGCAGCTAGTATATTGTCCTAAGAACATACCTCTAGTATCACTTCTTGGTAAAAATCTAGCTGTATATTTTCCTCTTGTTGAAGTATTATCGATGGCCCAATCTGGCATAGGTACAGATTGACTATCCATAAATATTTGTTCAAGTACTTCATATTTATGATGAGCGATAGCATTTTGTTCTTGTTCACTTCTATTGCTATATCTATCTATAAAAGAATCAAAATGTTCTGAAAATTCAACAGCAAAATTACTATCTTTTGGTTGTAAATGGATCAATCTATTTGTAAAGTTATCATATTTAATAAACTTAACTAAATCGGTTGGAGAATATTGTTTCGATAATTCTGATACTCTTCCTGAAATTTTCGTATTAGTTGTTGCATCTATAAATGAAATATTTCTGTTCCAACCTGCAATGATAGTTTTAATTAAATCTTTTGTTGTTGCTTGATAATTTTTTAGGAAATATTCTTTAGCACCTTTTAAGTATTTTGCATTTTCTGGCAACATATTAGCCAGTCCGTTTAAAGTACCATTAATTTGATTAGAATCCAGTTCAACAAATTTTGTTTTATTTTCAGGATCATCTTTTGTTCTGTCTGGATTAAAATGTTTAACAGTTACAAATTTATTTAATCCTTTTTCGCTTTCATTGCCAAAGAATTCTGTTATTCTTAATATATTTTTAATTTGTTCATCATTTATATTTTTTAAATTAATATTGTTTGATAATTCTTGTTCTATTTTTTTATTGATATCCAGAGGTTCTATGTTATATTCTTTATTTAGTACTTCATCTAAAACATCAAATAATATATCATATTTATTATTTTTTGTTTGTTCTAAGAGGAACATTCTAACTTTATTTTTTGCATCAGAATTATTTTGTAAGCTGGCAAAAAATCTCACTTCTGATTCGGTATAGCCAAGAATACTTTCATAATTTTCTTGAAATTCGATAGGATTTGCAAATTGTGTAGTATTTAAACCATATGGAAGCGTGTTATTTCTTTCTTCTTCAGGAGTTTTTGTATACCAATTAATAAGCCAATTTGCTTGTTTTATTTGGGTGTCTAAATTATTAAATTCTCTATTTGCAACATTTAAGTTTTCTTTATTTTTATCATAAATGTTTTTAAGTGAATCATTTTTATCATCTATCAAAAATCCATATTCTGTAGGTGATATGTTTTTAGAGAATTCAGGTAATGATATATTATCTTTCTTATATGAACTCTCAATATATTTTATAATCGCAATAGGAGTATGAAAATTTGTAATATTTGGATTTTTTACAAGTAGGGATGAAACTAAATTATATTCTTCTCTATCGGGTGTTAAATTAGGAAATTTTTGTTCAATAACTTTTTTTGCATTTTCTATTTTTTCTAAATCTAAAACATGCAACAAATCATCAAAGGTATATCTTTTGCCATCTTTCTCTAAATTATTTAAATTATTATAGAAAGATTCGACATCTTTAAATCCAAAGAAAAATAATATAGCAGCAATATTTCTATTTAGTACATTAATTTTATTTGTATCAATAAGAATTTTATTATTGCTATTTTTATATCCTTGACCGATAAACTTTGCGAATCTTATATCTAAACCTGTTAAAGATAGATTCCCTAATATTTCATCATAACTATAATCATTATCAAAGAATACAAGTCTATTGATTGTTCTTGAAACATCTAGTGGGAAATTAGTATTATTTCTATCTTCATTAAATGATTCTAATAATCTAATTTTGTCTTCTGGTGATAAATCAAAGATGCAATAGTTACTAATAATTGATTTAATAAAAACTCCGTAATTTGGTATGCTATAAAGATTGGGGAAATTTTCTTTTATTTTTTTTATTTTTTCATATCCATCAACATTACCCATTGATCTTATTAAAATAATTTCTTCTGGAGAAAAATTCATTTCTTCAGGTTTAATTTCATATATAGCTCTTGTTAAAACATTTGTTCCATTGTTATATATCGCTAAAGTATTTTTAGTAAAATATTCTAACATTGTAAGAGGATTTTCTGATAGTAAATTATGACATAGAGATGCTTCAAGTGAATTTAATTTATTAAAAAATGAAAATATACTTAAATTATTAGCTGATAAATTTTGAATAAATTTAACATATAATTCGGGATATCTTTTAAAATTATCATCTATTTTTTTTACATATGAAATCAAATTCATTGTTTTACTGGCAGAATAAGGTGATAGATCATTATCATCTTTATAATCTGGGGTTATTAAATCATTATCATTATTAATAAGATTGTTATTTTTTAAAGTTACGTTAGCAATATCTACGTATGTATTGCTATTTTGTATTTCTTCAAAAGACACTCCAGAATCAAGAGCGTACCCTATAGCATCAGCACCGAAACGATCATTATTATTGAAATTTAATTTTTTGATATATGCTAATTTAAGTATGTTAACGACAGTTTGCGGTTTAAAAGTATCACATAACTTAACAGATCTTTCTTTATCAATTTCAAGCTTATCAATGCCGTAATCTTTTAGTTCGTCATAATAATTTACTAAGATTTCTTTTAATTTATCTCCAAGTAAATTAAATCTAGAATTAATAACATTTTCAGCTTGTCTTATATCTCTAGAATAAAAATTTGTATTAAATGTAAATTTGTCATCAGGTTGTAAGCTTACTATTCTAATAAAATTATCAAAACCATTTTTAATTGCATATTGAAATCTACTTTTTAGTTCATCAATTTTATTTAAAGTTGATTCAATAGGAACTTTATAGATTTGTAATATTTGATCATTGTTCATTACATTAAAAGATTGCAATAAACTACTACTTAAATGATTTCTAATGATAAATGAAATTAATGATTGAACAGTAGTTGGATCTTGTTTGTATTCCTCTTCAAAAACTTTCATATATTTATCATAATCAGATTTTGCAGATTCTCTATCCAATAGATCTGTTTTTAAAATCTCATTAATTCTACTCATAATAGGAATGATTAGTTTTTCTGGACTACCTAAATCTCTAGCAAAATATTGCACTCCTAATAAAGCACTCTTATTGTAATAATATGCAAGAGCTAATCCTAAAGCATAATTAAAATGGGCGAATTGCTCATAATATTCTTCTGTTTTTCTAGCATTAAAAGGTTCTGCTGTATGTTTAAGATATGTAAGAGCTTCAATGATTCCTTCTTCAACAGTATTTTTAGATTTTAAAATACTTAATAAAGAATTAGCTATACTTGTAACTTCTTTATCTTTTTCAGGTCCAAACGAAGATATATATGATGTATGATGAAACATTTTATCTTCAAATTCGCCTATACTGTCTGTTTTTAAAAAAGGCAATGCTAAATCATCATGTAATCTTTTTCTATTTATTTCTTCAGGAATTACAGCATTGGGATTAGGTTGTAAAGAATTGGGGTCATCAGGTTTTACAGGCGGAACTATATCTTCGTCTACTTCAATTTCTTCATCTTCTGCTTGGGATGTGATTAGTTTAGCATGATAATTAGAAGCGTTTGTAAGATATGTAGATAAAGAAAATTCACCTTTTTTATCTAAAATTTCTGAGTATTTAATAAGCTTATCGAATGTAGCTTTTGCAGATTTGATTCTTGACATTTATTAACCTAAAAAAGAGTTATAGTATATATATATTTCTACACATTACTATATCTTTCTTCTTTGTATGGATATTTGGTAATTATATAGAATATTATTATATGACTCAGAAAGAAGCATATGGTGAATTTTTTCCATTATTACAAAGCTCTGGAAAAATATATCACAAATCATCCTTAGTATTTGCTTATAGGGCTTCTTTAGGCGAATATATAGAGACATGGACCGCTGATGGTTTAGAAACTACAAATTATGCTTGTGATGGAGATTTTGTAGTTCAGAATATACAAACAACATATCAGGAGAAATACATAGTACCTGAAGATATGTTTTTTAAGAGGTACAAATTCTTTTATTACCATGATGAGGGAGCTATATATATGCCAATGGGTAGTGTATTAGCCACAAAATATCATGGAGAAGATTTAAGTTTTGTTGCTAAATGGGGCAGATTAATGTCCTTAAAAACAGGAGATGTTATTGCCTCTCCTATGCCTGATTGTTTGGAAGTATACAGGATAGCAGCTCAAGAATTTTATGAATCGTATGGGGAATTATTATAATGTGGTATAAGATCGCAAAATTTGGTTATATAGATGTTCAAAAATATATTGAAGAACAATTAGGATATGAACTTAACTTCAAAATAGAAGATTATTTAAAATATATATTATCAAATTCTTCTAATATTGTTGGAACTACGATGACATTGGATTTTGATAAATTAAATACCCAGCTTCAAAATTCTCCATTCAACAGTATCATTTCTCGTTTTGGCTCTATAGAAGAAGTTTCTGACGATGTAGACAATCCTGACACTACTTTTGGTGCATATATTCCTGGTACTAAAGCTATGTTAGTAATACATCAATTTCCTAAATTTGCTTTATCTAAGATTGTAGATGTTTTGATGCATGAATTTGCTCACGCTTTAGATCCTTGGATTGAAAAAAGACCATCCAAAACATATTCTAAATATAATATTATGAATTTTATTCCTATTATTATGAATGATATTGATAAATATCGTGATTCTGATGGAAGAATTTTACCAAGAGAAAAAATTTGGGATTCATTAATCGGATCTATTATGAAAAATCAATTTGGTAATAGAGATATAACTAAAATTCCTGATATGGAGAAAAGATTTTTAGAATCTGAAATTAAGAAAACATTATCAAAAGACAAAGAATCTATTATAGATAATGCACTTGCTATAATTGGTAATGATATTAAGAATGAAGAAAGTGCTGATGAATTTGTCACTAAAGAATATTTCAATCAAAGGGACGAAACACCAGCACAGTTATTATCTTTACATAGAAATACATTACCAGAAATCTTATTAAATTTCTGTATTGATTCCTTATTAGGGTTCTTGATTCAGAAAAAGCCAAATCTATTACAAATTCTAGGTGTAAATAGTGAAACAAATCCCAGAGAAATATTAAACAAACTTAAAGAAATGTCACCTGGATTTATAGATAACAATATAAAACAAAATATGATTGGAATTGTAAGGCAAGAATTATTTTCAGATTTAGAAAATTCGGATATTCTGAGAGATAGTAAACAATTTATTTTTTATGCTAGACGTGAAAATGTAAGAAGACAAATATACAAAATTCTATCTGATAACTTTGCTGAATTCAAAAAACTTGTAGATGAACTTTAAATTTCTGTAAAATTATATTTAAAGGTTCAATATAACTTTTAGAAGAATCAAATATTATAAATTGATTGAGGTATTTTAGTGAGAGATAGGGATTTTGATTTTTATCCCAAGATTAATAGGGGTGCTTTTGCTGATCGTAAGAAAAGCAAATATAGTAGAGAAGATGACGACGATCTTAGAGATTCTTTTGATGAAATTGTAGATGAAATTTCTGAAAAATTTCTTGGTATGTATGGAATTCATAATATTACAAAAAGTATTCCAAATGATGCAGTATTTGTATATATTGATAACCCTTCTGATTTACCTGAAGACGAATTGAAAGAGATTAAAATTCTTTCTAGACCACATAAAGTAATTGTCAAGCAATCAAAGAATAAAGAAAATACAGAACATTTAGATAAATTAATCAAATGAAAAACGAACTTATTACTAGGCTAATCAAAGTATCTGCTCTTTTAGACGAAGAAGGTGAAGAAGATTTAGCCACCCATTACTTAGACCAAGCTGAAGAAATTATGAATGATCCTGATTCTGAGGGTGATGAAGTATTACCAGAAGATACAGAAGAAATTTCAGCTGATGATTTTAGGTCAATGCTAGAAGAAATGGGTATTGAAGTTAATTAAATTTTCGGCATACTAGACATGTATTGTTGTAGCATTTCATCAGATACATTACTTTGTTGCGGTATATTTTGATTTTCCATCATTTGTTGTGGAGCTAAACCAAAAGCATCAGATCTTGCTGTCATAATTAACTGCAATCTTTCAAAATCAGATATTGACATTTTTTTGAATTCATCTCTTGTCATTGTCAATATTCCTTTTGTCATGTAATCCACTTCTATAATTAAGGGCAATACAGGATAACCATCTTGTGTTTCGCCCTTAAAATATTTAAGAGCAGATGTATAGATAGAATTAGCTTCTTTAGCATCCAGAGTAATTCGTTTATAATATTCAGACCAAAATGATTCTATATATGGCTGAGATATTTTGGATAATAAAGTTCCATAAACATCATTATATTCAATTCTATTTTCGCTAATTGAATATATCCACTTTAGTACTTTTTTGATTAATTCTCTTTTTTCATATTCGCCATTAAAATAAATCTCATCATCATCTTTTCTAAATGATAATGCTTCTATTCTTAAAGCTTCTTCCCATGTTAAATCTTCGCAACAAAACAAAATTGAGTTATCATTCAACTCGATCTTGATAATATATTCATTATCTTTTGCTTTTGGTGGGATGGAACTTTCTTGATTATCAGAAGATATTAATTGTAATAATCTTTCTAATGCTTCATCTTTTGTCATTTTACATCCTTGAATGGGACAGCAAATTCACTTATTCTTGCATTTAAGGCTAATCCTGATAAACCAGGGTTAACTATAGCATCATTCGCTAATCGTGCTATAAAATTAAATGTATGATAATAACCACCATCTGCAGATATATCATGCGTAGGTTGTTGCCATTCTATATTATCCATAGGGAAGAAGAAGCAACCACCAAAGTACATTGTTAATGCTCCAGAATTATTTATCTCTAATATTTTTTCTTCACTAAAAAAAGTAAAACTTCCACTTACAGATCTGCTATTCAAAGAAGCATATTTAGGGCCTACATGATCTCCTAAATAGTTACCTGAAATATCAGTAGGATTTGTAAATGTAAAATCAATATTATTTGTAATACTAAGATCCATTTTTACAAGTTTATATGCAGGACTTTTCTGGGTGTTAAATCTATTTTTTGATGCTTTATATAAGTTATCTACAGAACTATGAGCTTTATAATCAATCAAACAATCAATAATATTACAGAATCTATATGGCAAATAATTGACATTAGGTTCTTGAGCTGTTGTAGGATTTTGAGTATTTTCATCTATCTTAGGCACAAAAGAATACACATTAGGCGACGTTTTATTTAGGAATGGTTTAACTAAGAATTTACCACCTACGAAAGATCCCGAAAATACCACTGGCTGTAAAGTATTTGATCCATCTACAGAAATAGTAATACTAGATAAAAAGGTTGGACCATATGATAAATGTGATTCTATGCTTGTAGCTAGCATGATTGGATACAAAGGTACTACACAAGCAGCATATAATATTCTTTCAGATGCTAATACTTCTGGTACACCTTTATATGATGCGGAATTTGAAGATGCTAATGTTACAACAGGGCTATATTTAAATGATCCGCTATATTTTTGCTCACTATATTTAGGCATATTAACTTGATTGACAGACATGCCAGATTGGATACCTGAAAATATTTGAGAGCCTGTATTATCCTGAAATGTAGAAACCCAAAATGGATAAAAACTTCCTACAGCATCAAGATAATAATGTTTTGTAAATTCATCATAAACAACAGGTAATAAGCTTTCAAACTTAAATAAATCCCATCTCCAAATATCTTTTTTTACTTTACTTGTGCGAATTTTAGATGTTTCAACACTAGCAGACAAACTCTTCCAAATACTTCTGTTTACTGCTGGGATACCTAATATATAAGCAGTGTTATTAGAAGCACTAGAAGGTTTAAAAGTATTTGTTAAATAGGTAATCATTTCGCCCCAGTAATTCTAACCCATTCTTTAGCTAATGCCTTAACTATCTCGTATCTCATCTTGCCCAATGTTTCAAGATTAATTGGAATTTGTCTATTAGTTTCAGAATCTTTCAAATTCCATGATTTAAAGAAATTAAGTAAAATCAATTTACAGAATACAGAAATTCTAACCATAGGATTTCCTGTAACAGCGTTAATAATAGTAGCTTCTTCTAAAATTTTGGACATTGTATCAAAATCTCTTCCTGTAACATCACATACAATTTCCAAGACATCATCACCATCTTCATCCGGTTTCAAAATCTTTATAGAAGTGGCAATATCATCAATTTTCCCTGTAATTTTTAGCTTAACTGTAATAGGAAACGTCTGATTAGGATCAATAAATATACTCATGATTAATAATTATTCGAATATTCCAAAATAGGCAATGTTGTAAAGTTTTCTGACAACAATGAGAATTTTACAGTTTTAATAATTTGTCCAGATGAATCCATACTAGATTCGCCTACAGACCATGCTAGTTCTCTCAAAGTCAACTTAAAATCACCACAATTTATTTCTATTCCACCATTATTTACACTACTACTACCAGACATAATTTCAGCAAAAGTGTGTGGAGCTAATGGGGATATATATTTAATGCTTCCTGATAACTTTTGACCATTACAAGAAAAAGCAATAGGATGAGCATTATATCTTTGTCTGGATAATCTAGAAGGATTTACAGATGGCTGACAATACAACTCTTCTAAATTATTTTCCAATGTTATATCAATTTCTTTGACTAAAAAAGAAGAAATACTTAGACCTTGAAAACCATTAAAGAATTTATCATCTAAAGGTAATGCTAGACCAAATGTACCAGGATTAGCTGAAATATAATTTAGCCTTGTATTACTTCCATGTATTACTCTCGTTCCAGGTATTTTTCTTATGTTATTTTGTAATGTTTCAAAATTGCTATATAGATAGGTTTGTGGGCTTCTATTTATAAAAGATGATTCAATATCTATATTTGCGCTTAAATCATTCTCAGATGTAATATTTAAGCTTATTTTTGACACAGCACAGTTTGATATCAATCCTTCTCTTAGCGATAGAAGAGAAAATGTTGGATCTTTATCTACATATTGATCTCTACCTACTATAAATGTTTTACTAGTAGTACGCTGGATAGTAGTAGGAGATTGGAATGTGACGGTTCTTGTGTTTTTATCAATATTAGTGATGATTACATTTTCATTAGCTTCTGAATTATCGAATGACGCTAAAGTAACTTGTTTTGGTAGAGTAAAAGGTAAAAATTCCACCATATTTTTGATAATAAGTTGCGTAGTTCCGATTGCTATAATAGAAGATGATACTACTGGTTCTACAGATGAAATAGCTCCTGTTTTTGTACCCATATATCCATGAACAGCGAAATCCCACAAAGAAGCAAATCCATTTTCTACAAATCCAGATATATTAGCTCTGATAGGTAAATCCATAGATAATTTTAATGTTTGTTTAGCTATAGAAAAAGTGTTAGGTAATGGTCCTTCTCCAGCTAATCTTTTATCTAATTCAGAAGATTGCTCAGTATTAAGTGTCAATGATGCTGGCTGAACAACATATTTATAGTCTAAAGCAATTGGATTAAATGCAAAATCAGGCTCATAAAATTCATCTCTAACAATAAATAATAGATCAGAAAAACCATTATTTAAAGAAAGATTAGAATAAAAATTCCTAAATTCATTTGTGTATGGCATTATGGAACCGTTTCAACTGTAATTAAATCATATATTGACCAGTTAACTAATCCGCTTGTAAATAGTGTAAGATTTGTACCTGGATTTACATATACTTCATCAACTCTGTCAAATAAATCATTAGCTGTACCTAATAAAAATCTAGTATCTCTTGCTGTATTTTTAGGCACAGTGATTGATAAAGATTTTGGTGTACCGTTTTCACCATTTCTAGCAATAACAGTAACTACTAATTCATTTTTAGTAAATGTTTCTAATATAGTAGATGTAACTAATTCACCTTGCAAATTGTATGAAGGTAAACCGGTATTAGTTAATGTCTCTACTGGTGGAACATATACTGATAATCTTGATGGAATGTGAGCGATATCTTCTGTTAACTTTACACCTCTGGTAATAGTTTTAGATGGTGCTATTCCGTTATCAATAAAACCTAATGGCTTGTAATAAATTGTTCTATTAGAAGCAGCAGTCCAGAATGAGTTAAAAGGATCATTTGTTGTATAGACTAAGTTTGTTCCAGAAGCGATAGATCCAAAATAAAAAGTCGTAGCCGGAGTTGCTGCTACTGGAACTTTAATAACAATCCAGTATGTTGATCCTACTAAAAGATTTGCACCATTTGGAAAAGCTACAGAATAATAATCAGATGTAGTAGAGATAGAACCGAATTTAAGATTAGCTGTTTGAGTTACAGGGAAATCAGTATTAGGTTCACCACCAGCGTCAGGACATATATTAATTTCGAAACCAGCATTAGGATTTGTAAGAGTGGTAGCTGATCTGTGAATCTGTAATCTTACTCCTCCGCAATATACTTTATCTCCATTTGATAAGCTTGAATTTGTAGGAATAAATTTCAATGCTAGATATGTATTTGCTAAAGTATAAGGAGTTGTAGGAGTGATTGACACATTACTAAATTTTGGTGGACCTTGTACTCTATTCACTGGGGTTATTCTATAATCAATTGACTCTGTAGAATTAGTAGATCTTCTGTATACATGATAAAAACGAGCATTAGAAGAACCATCCCAAGATAATTCATTCATAAAATAATCAGTAGATGTTGATTTTGATATTAGTGAATTCTTTACTACTGCTGTTTCGCCTGTATTTGTTATTGTAGACACGCCATAAATATATGTTCCAGTAGTAATTGTAGAATAATCTGAAGTTGTATTATAAGAGGACAATGCGAGATTCGTAATTGTAGATCCACTCATAACAGGACTTGTAGAATCATACAAATCGCCTCTAAAAATGGCAAAGGTATGTACTAAATCAGATTCTGTTTCATCATAATATGCTTTTGTAAATTTTTGATCAAAATCGAATCTTTCTAATCCATTAAAGCTTCTACCGATATTATATAAAGAAGTAGGTCTGAAAGGTTGCAAATTCCAGAATCTCTTAAAACTAACTTGAGATCCAGATTTAGCTCTTGTAAAGTTAATTAAAGATTGTATTAGCGTGTTTATTCCAGCAATATTTTTAAGTGAGTTTAAATCTTGTAATGCATTCGAACAGGCAGACAAAACATTACTTCTGTCTTCTGAGTCTCCCAATATTGATGTTGTAGAATCTGCATTAGGCATATCAAGAGCTGTTCTAAGAATTTGATATGTATTTGTAATAGTAGGATCGTTAGGGTTTTCAACAACAATCTTACATAATTCCACATGATTATCCGGTACTAAGGGGAAATATTTGAAGTCTGCTGGATAAAGAGAAGCTGTACTGACTGCTGGACCTGAGATAGATTTAATTCTAGGCTCAATGACAAAACTTACTGGTGTGTTTTTATAAATTATAGAAGTTACTGATGCAAAGGTTGTGTCTATATTTAAGTATGTAGAAGATTCAACACCTGTAAATAAATATAATTTAGTACCAATATAAGCTTTGACTGGGAATGTTAGATTGCTTGGAATAACATCTAGTTTTATTTTAGTAGCAGAAATATTAGCTTGTTCTGATACTGTAGCATTTACACTGGTTGATGCACTTTCTAATTCAGTATGTGAAACAGCTAAAACAATTCCGTAAACATGAGTAGATGGATATGTAGCTGAAAAATATTTCTTTATTCCTATTCTTTGTGATGGAACAGTGACTACATTACCAAGATAACCTATTTGACCACCTGAATTAACAACATAATCGCCATCTGTTGGATTATAGGAAGTTTCAAAAGATAGTGGGGTTGTTTCTATTACACCAAGATAAGGAATCCCATTTTCAGCGATTGACAACAGATTATTAATTTCAAAAACAGATGTACCTGGTGTTTTTTCATCACCAATTGCACCACTAATAGATTCGTGCAACTCTCCTATTGTGTTTGATACTGTTTTTACTACTTCTTCTATTTTTGAATTTACAGCCATTATATTACCATGTTCAAGTCGTTAATAATAAAATTTCTTAGATCTGTTGGCAGTTCATATGAAGATGTTTGCCAATATTGCGAGAATGTAGGATTCCAATCAGGTAATAAAACCCACTCTCTAACTATTGTTTTGATATTATCGTATAGTGTATTATACTGTTCTAAAGTAAGTGATTCCGCTCTGATGATTGAAGGAGTCATTTTAAATGCTAAATCTTCATCACTAAAACCAAACACTCCTCTTTGTTTTCTAATATCTTTTATGTAAACATTGTAAGATGAAGTAAGAATATCTCCATTATATTCATTTATATCAATAACAAATCTAAAGATTGGAATACTATAAAATTCAGCATATGGACCTGTATTAGTGGGTGTTGGAGCATCAGGTACATGTAAATTTAAAGCATCATCCAATGAAATATCTTTGGATATCAATAAAGGGTCACCAGAATTAGTAGTTCCGCCTCTTGTCAGATTGCTGCTTATGTTAAAAACTCTAACAGTATTAAAATATGAAGTTAAATATACAGTTCCAAAGGCATAACAATTGTAATAAATTGCTCCAGTGTTTAATTGTGAAAAGAGATCTATACCTAACTCTGTGGAATTAATAATGGAATAGTTTGAACCATTATCTCCTGAAGCATATCCTTTGCCTAGAATCATAGTCTGATTGATATTAGAAGATAAAGATTGCTCAATATTAGCACATCCATATCCTAAAGTTAAGTTTCTAGTTTCAGTTAATGTTGATAATGCATATTCTTTTAAGGCAACATTATAGTCAAGAGTTGATTTATATTCGTTTATTCTTTTGACTAATAGATCCATAATATAGGCGGAGTAACCATTAACATCCATATTTATATACTCCTAAAGATTAATCTATCACCAGGAGGAGCACCATTAGTTGGGGTATCTAACTCTTCCATAGTTTTACCAACTCTAAGATATAAAATTTTATCAATCTTTTGAGTCCCAATTTGAACTGGATTAGGTGTTTGACTATTTGACGAACTTGTATTAATTAATGTTAATGTTTGTGTTGGACTACTCCATTGTGCTTTTAAAATAAATGCAGCTCCAGAAATAGTAGTATTTGTATAGTAATATTCTATTTTTATATTATATGTATTTGTATTCAAGCAATTTAATGCATATGTAAATATATTTTGTCCTACATTATTCCATTGATCAATGACTAAATCATTATCAATATATACTCTGATGCCTGAGTTTGCAGTAAATCTGAAAGTATAAGTTTCTGAATATAATGGCGAGAAATTACCGCTGGCTACTGCATTGACATATGTTGGATTATCTAAGTTATCATCAGCATTAGGATAATCTATACTTGTTTCTGTAATATCTAAAAACGGAGGTGAAGTTGTATCTATAATATGATAATTACTAGCATCTTTTTGATACCATTTGATACGCCATTTTGGGGCTGCTGAGAATATTTTATTTGTGATGGTGTATATTTGCCCATTAGATAAATATTTGATACAAGCATAGATATCATTACTTACTGGAGCATATTGCCATACATTTGAATCATTTCTAAAAGCTCTAGGATATATATAGAGATTTTGTGGAGATTCTAATTTTTTACATGTATAGTTCCAATATCCATCTACATAGTATATATCTGAAAATTCCCTATCCTTATTTGGACCTGGTAAATATTTTGTGATATTCAATGAGCTTCTATTAAAGCTGCCTAAAATTTCTGTATCTATTTGAAAGAACTTTATATAAGCAGTTCCAGAAGAAATTGTCCATGAAGAATTCGAGACTATTGCAATATTATTAGATGTTGTATTACATTCTAAATAAAAATCACCATCTATAGCTGGACTAGATAATTCTAAAACTATCCAATAATCTTTGTTAAAAGACAAGCTATAAGGAAGAATGAATGTTTCTGAATTATATGTGGCTATGTTTACATCTGAAAATTTAATTTCGCTTCCAGATGCTAATATGCTTCCGGGTAGACCATTATTATCTAAATAAATATGTGACTTAATTGTTGAATCAGAATTTAGTATTTTTGTTTTACCGGAATCTAAGACTGCTTTTAAGTTTACGTCAAATCTTTCAATAGTAGAATTAACTGATGGTGACACTTTAATTGCAATATAATCTGAAATAAGTTTATTACTACCACCTACAGTATTATTAATAGCTGGATCTACTGATATTTTAGCTTCTGTTCCATAAGTTTCAAGATCACCAATAGGAATTCCACTTGTCGCAATAGTAAAAGAATCAGCAACAATTTTTTGTGGTTCTGGATCTGGGTCTTGTACAGGAGCTATATTTTCACCAAAATAAGAATTTAGGTTAATATTCCAGTAAGGAGTAGAATCAAATGTATACTGAGCTACACATACACCTAGATTTTTTAAAGCAACCCAAGATTCTGGATATTGATTATTATTAACATCATAAAATTCCCCGCCTGATTCTAGGAACTTTATTACTTCTTCATCTATCTGAGCTTGAGTATATCCTAAATTTTCATATTTTTTTCTAAAATCAGCTTCAGATATTTTTGTTGAATCAGGTGGAGCGACAACTTTGGTCTTAATCTGCCTAGCTTTACCCATTTCTAAATCAGGGATAATTCCAGCGTATCCTTGTAATCTCCAGCTTTCAATATTTTCAAGAACACCATCACTAATAGCTGTTCTTTCTGCTTCTGTGCCCTTTTTGAAATACCCAATAGTATTAAGCTGTTGGTTAACTCTATTATTGTATTCATGATCAGAAAGAAAATACTTAGAAGCCATAATCTTCAGATCTTTTTGTAATACGTTTTGATTGCTATCTTCTAATAATAATCTAAATGTATAATCTTCGCCAACTTTATTCCCAGAAGTATTGTCACCTACAACCTCACATAAATAAGATGGTTCTAAATATACTTCAAAATTTTCTGATGAACTAAGAACCTCATCAGTCATATCTAATTCATCAGATTTCAAATATCCTAAAATAGTAGATGGTTGTTTTACACCTAAGGACTTAATAGATTCTCTTCCATAAACATCAAATTGAATTGCTTTAGGTTCTTCGTTATTTGTATTTTGTAATAATTCAGTAGATGGTTTCTTTATATTGTAATGTAATAAATTTTGTTTATTTATATCAAAAGAAAAATCGCTTGGTAATGAATCTGATAACGAAGCTTGGTTAAATGAATCTATAATAGCTTGAAATGTTGAAGTTCTAAATGTATCAGTTAAGTCTAAGCTTCTAAAGAAATCTATAGCTGTGGCAAATCCTGGAACTAATATCTTAGCTACGTCTTCATCACCTATTGTTTTCTGAGCATAATTTGGTAATGATTGATTAAATTCAATTATTTCATTTATGTAAACAATATTATTTTCAATTGGATTTTCAGGATCAGGTGAAATAATATAAATCTGACTACTACCTTCTACAACTCCGTATAAATAACCCGGAGCTTTAATCAAATATAAAGTTATTAGACTGTCATATTCTTTAGGAATTTCTGGTAAATACTTATATTTATTAGAAATAAAATCTTTGTGAATAGGGTTACCAATGAAAGATTTATATTCTACATAAGGATCTTGTCCAGATAATCCTTTATTATAACCGGCTAATACAACAGGTAATATTTCATCTATAGAAAGTTGAGCTATATTGTTGTAGCTTTTTACTACACCTTGATCATATGAGGGAAAATCATTTGTTATTCTATATTTATCAGGAGATGTTAAATCAGAATACTCCCCATCATAAAGATAATTGTGGGTCTTATTGTTAGAAATTAAATATGGATCGGATAAATTTTCATATGTAGGATCTAAATCAAACCCACACCTTAAAGATTTGATGAAAAAATTCTTTCTATTCCATATTAAAACATTAGGTGAGGTCGGGGTGAAAGTATTAGTTTTATTAACAAAGCTGATAGCAGACATATCATCTCTACTACACCAATAAGCAGCAATATGCCAATACTTATCAGGACCCCAAGAAAATCCAGGACCTAAATTAAAATTAAACTTTAATAGCCATGTACTACCATTATCAGTAATACTATAATCTAGAGGCAATAATATATCGCCAACTGGAATAACACCTGAAGCTGGTTGCCATGTATCTGTAGTGGTGTTGTAACCTTGTATTAAATATGCATGAGAATAGAACTTCAAGTCCATAGCAGCATCTGTTATATGATCATATCTCTGTATACCTAAGAATAGATTTTTATCCAAAGTTAATGTCACACTGTAATCAGATGTATTAGTAAACGTTAATCCAGTAGTATTTTTGATAGAAATCCATCTAGCAGAAGAAAAGAATGGTACTCTTAAATAAGATGGAGCTGAATATCTAACTGGAGATTGTTGTGTTAACCTACCACTTCCAGATGATGGTTCTGATAAATTTGTTGTGTAATATTGAACACCATTATTGTTTACAGGAATATATCCAGCCCAAGCATTATACTCCCAATAACCCCAGCCTTCAGTGCTAGGTGGGCCATAATATCCAGGAAACCATGTGTAAGGACCAGATTGAGGGTATTCTAAAAATGGATGTACATTTTTCTGATTAATCTTATAATCAGTGCCAAATAATCCTAATCCAACATTTTCAGTAGATTCAAATTGTAAGAAATCTTTTGCATAATCTTGATCGTGAAATTTTGTTGACCCTCTTAAATAAGCTAAAGTTGTTTCTAAATGTAGTCTGGACTTAAAATTAACAGATGTCGTTCCTACACTATCAGAAACATATTTTTGTGCTTTACCTAGAACAGTAGTAATGTATTCTAGGCCAGTTCGGGTCATATTACTCATTTTTAATATGCAGTGCTTGGTACGTTATCAGGACCATAAATAGTTTGTTTTACAACTTCTTTAGCTGTAAATGTAATTTGTCCAGTTTTAAGTAAAGCTTGCCCTCTCCCATCATCTGAAGGCTTATTATCACTTACAACGCAATCATAAAGCATTCTAATCGGCTCTACATTATCTTTTTGCATAGATAAAATATTATTTTTAGCTGTAGTAGGTAAATTATTAACTACAACATTATTTCTTACATCTTCATACATCAAATAAAACGCTTCTGTAGCTAAACCTGAAGCTGGAAGCGTGGGGGCTGGATAAGCATTAGTATGAGTTATATTCCAAGAATTCTGAAAATTTGTAGTAGCTGTAGATACATAGCTATTAAATATTGTTGGATGTGCTGATGTAAAATGAATTGGAGATAATGATTGCTTGCTACATATTGGACATAGATCTACTACCCACATTCTTCTATGTTTACGGAGAGCTGAGATAATTAGTCTATTGCCTTCTAAAGCAATTCTTTCAGATAGTTCAGTTTCATCAGCTCCTGCATCGACACCAATAATTATTTTATATTCGTATTCTTGCAAGCCAAAAGCAATATCTTTGATATTCAAGTTAGCAGAATAAATCATGATAGAGAGATTTGCTGGCTTAACATCTCTATCACCAATGAACCAATTCCTTACTGGTCTGTCATAAATTACAACATTACCAATAGCATCTTTGGGTAAATCGTTATATAAGATACCTTTTAGAGTATCATAGATTTTTTCTACCATTTATTACTGTGATTTTCCCTTAGATCTTTTGCCTTCAGCTGGGTTGACAGGAACTCCTCTTAATGTAGATCTGACAAATCTATCACCACGAGTATTTCTTTGTCCAAACAACCTAAGCTCACCATTTTGAATTCTAACTAGCTCATTCATAGCCCAATCAAATCTTTCTTTTTGAGCTTCTGAAGATTGTCTGTCTGCACCCTGTAAACCTTGTGCATAAAATAAATTAGCAGCCATAATAGCACAAATGACAGGTAATGGGTGAGGGTAGCTTATTTCTCCACCAAGATTAACCTGTTTTAATGGTACATCATATTGTGTGGCTAAATTACCATCTATTTCTGCAGAGGCTTGTTGAATGAAAAAGTCTACATCAATATTAGATGCTGTTTCAGGAGATGGGTTACGAAAATTAGGTACAGGATTTTCACCTTCTAGAACAACATTAGGTGGCAAATATTTCTTAACATCATTAACGGTACAATATGCTCTTGCCATTATTAAACCCCTTTAAGGTATTTTGGCGTGTAATCTACGCCTTCTTCTGGTGCTAAGAATCCCATCTCTACAGCATCTTTTCTTTCTAAAAGAGTAAATATATTCATTTGTTCTAGATCATTAGCAGACAAAGCTCCCGACGATACAAATCTTGGGAAATCTATATCTACATCTTGATAAGATCCAGCTTTTGCATTAAAGATTTCAATAGCGTCTGGAGCTGAAGCAGACCCTACTAGCTTGTTGAGAACTTGAGCTTTTCTTTTGCCGACATTTCTAGCCATCACAAAACCTTTAGATTTGTGAGCTAAAACACATGCATCCGCTGTTGTAAGACCTTGTGGAATTGGCTTTTTAAGATTATAAATAAATAATTCTTGCTTGTCTGATGTCATATAACTTTGACCAGCAACAACAGTGATGTCCATCTGTTGTGTTTTAGCCATGTTCTGAGCAATTATTCCTATATGAGGTCCTGAACTATTTACAATGCCAATAATATCTAATCCTTTAATCACAGCTGATGTAAGGATAGACTTAACTGTAGACTGCATTGTATTTTCGTTTGTGAAATTTTCTATATCATCGATCCACAAACATAAGTCTACTCTTAGAGTGTTTTTCCTAAGAGCAGTACATTGTTTAGCAGTGTCATACCATTTCTTGATCATAAATACTTAATTCAAGAATAAAGGTATTTTATTCCTGCTATCTTTTGTTTCCACAGTCAGAACAGAATTTGTCATTTGGCTTAAAAGAGTTACCACATTGACTACAAAATTTACTTACTTGTTGAGTACCACATTCTGGACAGAACTTACATGTATTATTGATAGAAGATTTACACGAACTACACGTTCTGTTATTATTACTTACTTCTTTTTCATCATCGTCAAAAGTAGCAAGCATTCTTTCAATATTGCTTAATTTATTTTCTATTTCAGTAGGTACTGCTTCTTCTTCTAATATAAGATTTGAAGGATTGATTTTATGTTGTAAGTTATCAATGTACTCTTCAAATACAGGATGTTCAAATGGACTTGATTTTGGATTAGCTGTAACAAGTCCATTCTCATCAACATCAATATCAATGGAAATAATATCGCTAGGCTCGCTATCTACTTTGGTGGATAAAACAGTATGTCCGTACTTATTCTTTTTAGGAACAAGCATATCTGGATTGTCTGCGCCTGTAAATGATGCTCTTAGATTTTTAATTTCTTCCATTGCATATCATTATATCTTATTTTTTGTCTTTATCGGCTGATTTTTGCCAAGAGAACTTTTCAATTTCAATATTCAAACTAGTACAAGCATTCAACACGCCTTCCATTACATCCGATTCTTTAATTCTATCTGATGTTCTGAATGACACTGAAAAGGTATGGATTGTATCTGCGCTGTCTGTTCTACTAATCTTAGCCTTATTGACAAAGCTTTCGATAGCTGGGTTGCTTGTTGGTTCTGTATTTTCCATTGTTTCTACTGGCATCTCTTCTTGTCCATATGTGTTAAGGGATTCTGCAGTGTCAACGGGGTTCATGTAGTTCTGATTAAGTTCGTCCATAATATTACCTTTATGAGGATTTCTACATACATTATACAGATCAAACATCCCTCTTACCTTCTTGAAGCTAAACCTAAAATTAGTTCGGTTTTTTACACCCAATAGTATAAGGGAATTACTAGTATTAACTAATTAGTAATTTAAATTATTTAATTAAATTTATTAAATTAAAATTGTTAAATTTAAAGAAATGTATATATAATATATGTTACATTAAATTAATAATTAAAATTAATGATAGAATATATAATAAATGTTACATTAAATTAAAAATTAGAATTAAGGATTACATATATAATATATGTTACATATTAGAATATATAATAGATTCATATAAATACAATCTATTCAAAGTATCCTCTGGTTTATCATCTACAATAATTTCAATAAAGCTTTTACCCTCTTTGAATTTATCTATAATCCCAGGGTAGATTGTATTGATTGGACTTAAGCATTGTTCTTCATATGATAAATCTTTTACTCTTTGATATTCAGAATAAGTCCATATGGATAAGCTAGCTATTCTAGATACAAGATTGTGTTTCATACAGGTATAGTCAAAAACATTCTTACATTATTATTGATTTGATTAAGTTCATCAATCTCATCACCTGTAGACAAAGTATTTATTGCATCTACATATAATTTATTTCTGAATTTAACCCTATTGAAATATTTGTCCACTAGTACAAAACCCTCATACTTATTCGGATTACTATAAGCTTCTAAATATTTTAAACATTCATCAATACTGTAAACATTGAAATATTCTGGTCTGAAATAATCATCATTCTCAAAACAGGCTAAAATATTGTCAATAGGCACTTCTTTTTCATCAATTAGACTAACAACTCCTATTAGCTTCAAAATGTGTTTATCATAGCTAATAGCCCCTTTATTTTTAGGAGTGGCTATTTCAAATGTATAGCAGAGATTAGTGTCAAGATTTTTAGTAAATGATTCAAATGTAATATTGATTGACTCTAAGCATTCATGAAATAATTCAGTCCAAGTAATTGTATTTATTGGACTATTGATAGAGTAGACTGTCCACACAGCCACAGGAATAAATCTTGTACCTAGTAGCCATTCTCCATTGAAATGATATAATGTAATCTGAGTACCATCGTATTTGGATAATAATCGTGAACTATACCAATCTATATCGTCTAGTGTTGTTTTTGAATATTCACTATCATGTTCATAAAAAGCAGGTAGTGACATACTTACAACGTCATAAGTTTCTGTATTCAAAATAAGCCCTCTAGCTTCTTTTGTTATTTGAGAATCTTTTGGAGACAGCATAGTATAATCAAATACCACTAGAGGATATTTTTCATCAAAGTTCATATATAGATTGAACTCTTGCTTTAGATCTGTCAGAGATTTACCTGATAGTAAATATTCTTTTATTACGCTCATTTATTTGCCTATAGTGTGTTTGATCTTATGGAATATTTTTCTGCCTATATTGCCATTAAAATGCAGTATTTTTTCTTTGCTATTATTTTCAATAAGTTCTTTGAAACTGCCGTATATTTCTTTTTCATTAAATAGCTGTTTGTTGTATGATTTATCAAGCTCTACAATTGCACTATTCATACATAGAGCAATATTAAGTAATGCTTGTTCTCTCCAATCCGCATCTTTGTTTTCATTAAGATAATTTATTCCTAAATTTTCAAATGATCTTAATTTTGATTCTAGTCTGAGGAATGCTTTTCTTTTTCCAGCAATAACACCACCATTGATTAAAATTCCATCTTCAATGATTAAATCTAACATTTGTTCTGTATATTCAGATTTAAAATAAGGCATCTTTTGATCTTGGATAATTTGTTTTAATGATTTATTGCCATGCTCACCTTGTTCTTTGCATATAAGAATTTTTTCATCATTCAGTATTTCTATTCTGTTCATCAAAGAATCTAAAGATGATTGGACATACATATCTACATCAAAGAATAATATTTCTTCTGCTGATGTTATTGATCCAAGGCAATAAATAATTGTTTTATGCCATTTTTTGTAATTTGTTAAATCACTGGAAAAATATATGACATTTACATTTTTTCGTATGTATTCTGGTATGAAATCATTTTCTTTACTAAACATAACCAGATCAAAAGATTTTCTTTTATTTATGATAGATTCTATAAATACTTCTATAAATTCAAGCATTTGTGAATCATATATAAAAGTTATTATCTTTTTATTTGTTTCTTGTAATCTGATTTTACATTTTTCATAAGGGGCTAGATAGTATTTTGGTATATCTGAAAATATGCCTGTTATTTTACATGTCCCAGAATTTATTTTTATGTCTATTCTTTTATTTTTGATATCTAATAAATGACCATGAGTGTTGGACTCTACATTATTTTGATATGAGAATACTAATGTTTTCTCAGCATAAATATCAATATCTATATTTTCAGATGTTAAGTCAAAACAAAGAGCATTACTAGGTGAGATAAATGTAATGCTTTTATCTAAGAATAATGATCTACTATAATTATGTAAATACTCTGCTAAGTACATTTGCTATTATTAATCAAATCTTTTAAGAATGAGCTTTCTGGATAATATTTTTGATATTTTGTAATGTCTAGTGATTTGAAGTATATGGGTTTTCTTAGATAGCCTTCACAATAAATATCTTTATATTCAAGATCTAATATTTCATTTTCTTGACAATAAAAAGTATCTTCAAAGGATAATCTCTTATAGAATTTTTCACTTAAGATTGCTTGTGATTTTGTGCAGTTTTTTAATGACAAAATATATTCTTTATTTCTTTGGATAAAATTATTAGAAAAAAGACCCATATTCCACCATCCAGCTTTTGAAATACTTATATGATCTCCTGGACCAAAATTATTTATGCTGTCTATTGATTTATCACCAAAAGTTACGGTATCATGAGCAACAAACCAATAATCAGAGTAAAGATTGAGTTCCAGTATTTCTATTAGTGATGTGTGATCAAAAGAATTATGATTGCAATAGTGATGAACAATGTCGTTTTCATATTTTTGCATTCTATTCTCACATCCTCCTATAAAGAAATGTACTGGGATTCCACTGCAGAGAGATCCTATGACAGCATCTCTCTGCTTTGTGTTATTAATGTGAGAAGAAATAGCAATACTAAATTTCAAATTATGATCCCGGTGTAATACAATTCACCTGTTTTATATTTATTGTATTTGTACATTTTGGGATCTTTTATAGGTTCGACTTTAAATAAACTATTCACAACATTTTCATCAACATTGTCCATGATACTCTTATCTATATTTGATATACACTTTAGATAATCTGGTTCAAATTCTTTAAATGTTGTTTTTATTTTCCCTGTAATCATACAGAATAAAATAAATATGTCATCATATTTATGAGCAGCGTATATTATATTAGCATCTTGAGATGTATTTGTAAATTTATTTATCTTTTCTTTATTTATTTTGCATGTGTCTTTGATGTAAATATATTCAGATAAATCTTCTATATCATTTACAAATTCATAATTTCCATCGATAGGAACGTCAAAAGGTTCAGACAATATAAAAATCCTACTAAATTGATCTTTTATATCTAGTAGGATTTTTATTGTGTTAAGTTTAGAAGTTGATTTTATAACTAGGATCAAATAGCACCTGAGATATTAAAGTTATATCTAAAGAATCTACTTCTACCACCAGGTAAGTTGAACTCTGGTACTGTGATAGTTCCAATTCGTGGATATCTTGCAAGAGGTAACTTTTCAAGCTGTTTATCGAATTCTTCTTTGTACATTGTTGCAGAGCTTTTCAGATCTTCAAAAATTTTAGCATCAGGATCTTCTAACAACAATCTTTTCTGTCTGGATGTAAGAGATGTTAATAAACTTCTAAGTAAATAATAACAAGCTCCAGAAATTAGGGCAGGTTCATAATAATATGGCGCTGATACCACAGTTTGATATTTACTAGCTCCAGGTTGTGCATTCACAGATTGAAGTGCCATATTTAGAGCATGATTCATATGAGATCCAGTGAATAATCTGATATTATATGAAACTAAAATAGTATCGTAAGAATGTACAGATTGTGGATTATTTGCAGTGTTTAGGAAATAAATATTACCCATATAATCACTCTTGAATTTTAATCCGCTTGTATAGTTTGTAGTATCATTTAATGTTTTAGTAATAGAATCGTACTCTGATAAATTAATCATAGCATCTCTATTACCATCTTCAGAATAACCTGTAATTCTTACTTCGGGTCTAGGATTATAATTCCAATAAGGGAATGCTAATGTGCCCCTTGTTCTGTTACCATTGAAAATGATTTCTTCATCATAAATAGGTATATTCAGTAATGTTTGTAATTCATATCTTAAACTACTTTTGATAAGTAATTCATCTCCAGAAATTGGTTGTGAAGTTGATAAGACAACATTGGATGAATTAACTTCTTGAATTACATAATACGAATTTGGATTACCTGCTGTATCTACATATTCATTGATTGGATATGCAACGGTAGCAATTTCGGTATATGTTCCATCAAAATATGAAGAACGGAATACTTTGTAATTAGCTACACCTACTGATGTGTATCTATCCCATTCAATATATATACCTGGATTACCAGCTGTAGTGTTATAAAATACTAATGGGCTCTCAACATAGGATTGAATGCTAACATTACTTCCTGAAATTAATTCCATATATACCTCTTAAATAATAAAACGGTTCAAGAATAAAATCCTGAACCGTTTGTTTAAAATCCTCTATTACTTTTGTCGTCGGAAAGATGGGGTTGATCCTTCCACTAGATCAGCTTCTAGATCAATTTCATGTGCGATAGCTGCTTCTTCTGGAAAGAATTCGTCTGTTGGAATTGACTTATATTCAAATTCACCACCAGCAATATAACCATCCTTATTGAGATTGCTCATGTTCATTCTTCTAGGTGAAATATTACCATCTCCATCTTGAGTAGCTACAACAGCACTACCCTTGCGAACGTCACCTGATACAGATACACTTTGTGACTTTACTAATCTTTGAACTACTGTTGGATCTTGCTTAACCATTGCTGCGAATTGTTCTACTGATAATTCGTCACCTCGCATTTCTGCTTGATGTTGAGCAATATCAAGGGCTAAAGCATAAGTAAGGGAATCGTTAGCATATCCAGAAATTGATACAGTTCCATCCTTATTGTATGGCTTTTCAGCATCGAGTGATTCTACTTCAATAGTCTTGCCATCAATCTCCATAGTTTCATAACCGGAGTTCTTCTTTTGACGTAAGATTTCTTTTCGTTCTCTTTCTGCTTCATTAGATAGAATCTGGTCCCATGCTTCAGAAGTAATCTGTACTAGAATTCCTTTTCTTAGGGAATTCTTTAGATCTTTAGATGCCTTGACAAGCTTAGGATCTTCCCATGTTAGATCAATTACTTGTAATGGGTCAAAACTTAGCTTGATGTCACTTACGTAATGAGGTGATGGGGTTCTATTTTGAATGATAAATGTCTGCTCTGTTTCTTGTTCCATCATTGTTTCCTTTGTATAGGCATAGAAGTAACACCATCTAAGCCTTCTTTTCCAGTCCAAATTTCATTTGATTTAGCTTCTCTGCTATTAGGATCATAAGTACTTTTACGTACTTTTTTCTGATCTTTCATATAATCAGCCATCTCTTTTCTGTTAGTAGTTGTACCAAATTTCTTCTCATTAGCTGTTAAACCATTAGTAACAGACACCATATTAAACACTCTTTTAGCCTGACATCCTTCAATACCACAAGGACATTCTATTTCGGGTTTATAATCTGAGATTTGTATACTGATCGTATATTTACGTTCAGATGATGCACATTGGAATTCATATCTAGGCATTTTTGGTTCTACTCTAAAGGACTTTGTACAAAGTTAATAGAAAATTTATTCGAATAGGAGAAAGTTTAAATGGAAAATTCTCAAGAAGTTCTCGATGCTGCTACTACTCATCAAATGTACTGTGTTAAGTGCAGGACAATGGTTACTGTAGTATCACCTAAAAGAGTAGTAATGAAGAGCTCCCGTCATGCACTTCAGGGCAAATGTCCACACTGCACCACACATACTTATAAAATTGTAGCTAAAAAATAATTATGGAAAATATAAACACACGTCTAGCTCAAACACCAGGACCTGCTCCCGGAAGAGCAACCACCTGGGATTTCGTTAAAGATACATTAACAGATGGCGCTGCTAAGATTAATGAATTATCTAAGACTGAGAAGTCTGATAGTTCAGCTACTGCTAATATAGACAAAGATTTAGAATCCGGAAAAAGAATTGTCGAAGATGCACAAAAGATTTCTTCCGATCTCATTGCTTTAGGAATTCCAGAAAGTGTTTATAGAACCGTATATTATGCTCGTTTTCAAGCTAATAATATCTCAATAGAAACTCAGTCTAAGATATTTAAAGCTGCAGTTGATTTAGTAAGTTCATCAAACATTAATGCAAGACCAGCCGTAGAGATGGTCTATACTTTGTATCTTAAACTAGGTGCTAATATTGATTTAGTATCTGGTGTGATTGATGCATTAAAAAAATATGAGCAAGAATATCCTAATCTTGGTTTATGGCAAGTAGCTTTTAATATTGCGATTGGTGCTCCAGGTGCAATGGCAAGAGCGAAAAGCTTGATATCTACATTTACTGGGGTCAAGGGTGAACTAAATGGTAAAAATTTAGCTAAAGCTTTACATGCTATTATTCAACCATTTTCTTCAGCTGCTCAAGAATTAGTCAAGAATAGAATGATGCAAGAAGGGCGTAAGAAAGAAATGGAAACGCTCTACATGCAGAAATTTAGAATTGGTCTTGATTTCCAAACCCAAAGATGGAAGCAAGAATCTGGATATCTAAATGGTATCAGCAGTTTTATTCGTGGAGCTATGGCTGGTCCTTTTGGTACTCTTTATTTGAACTGGTGGAGAATGCTTACTGCCATTTCTGTTGGAGCTACTATGAAGGACCAGATTTTCAAAACACTACCTGGGAATAAAATGTCTCCGCAAACTGGAACTAGTAAATCAAGAGGTGAGCAATTCGAAGAGTTGTTAGGAAAAGGCGCTTCTGTAGAAATGCTAAGAAAGGTTTTAGCTGCTCCTGTTGTTAACCCTTATCCTTCTACTATTACTGATTCAAATACTTTGTCAGGTTTGGGTGGTACTACAACCGCTAGAAATACTGATCTTGAAGAAGCTGTATCTTTATATGAGAGTAAGAAAAAGCAGAGAGATGAACAATCTGCTGCTTTGAAGAAATTATGGTCTGTTTCATTATCAGCTACTCCTGACCCATTTTCTGGTGAAGGTGTAGATATGAACAATATTCAGCAAGTTTTACCAGCTGATGCTACACAATCTGCACAAGTATATTTGAATTTAGCTAAAGAAGTTGAAGCTTTAGGTTCAAGAATTATCGGAATGCAGACTACATTGCAAGGTGATCAAACTACTCCTTCAGCACAAGAGAAAAATATTCTTGAAGCTAGATTACGAACTATCAAAACAGAGCAAGTAGATAACAAACAACATGTTCTCATGGGAACAAATATGGTTATTGTTATTCCTTTAGAAATGAAGATTGTTGATGTTAAAATGAACAGAGCATCAGCAAAGATTTCTTATGATGATTCTAAAGCTCGTGGTGGTTACGATATGAGAAGATTAACTAGTGAGTTAGTAGCTTCTTATAATGAAGAAATAGCTTTAAGAACTCAAGCCTTTTCGCAATACATGGCTTTAGCATCTAGTGCAACAGCTGGAATGAATAATTTCTTTATGCAGTTAGCTAAAAGAGCTGCATTGGCATTAAAGGGATTAAGAACAACAGCAAGTTCTTTAGTCTTAGGATTATCTCCAGCATACAAGACATCTTCAGAAAAATCTAAATATGTTAAAACTGGTGATGCAGAAACTGAAGAATATTGGGATGAATTGTTACCTGGTATGGGTACAGCTCTTGAACATCCTAGTAAATATCGCAAAGTTAAGACCGACGATATAAAACCACATCATTGCAAATATAAAATAATCAAAAAATAACGGTACAATTTAACCGTGGCCAATGACAAAGAATGGGTCGATTATAACGATATCACTAATAAATCAGATTCGTTTATCGACCCTAAAAAATTAGATTCCAACCTTTCCGACTCTTTTGAAACATTATCAGGTATGACTAGTGTTCGAGGTAAGAGTCTGCCTTTAGAAAGATATACTGCTGGTGATACAAATAATCCAGATCAGCTTTCTTCTATTGACGAAACATCCACTCTTCCAAATTCCCGCATTTCAAGAAGATATTCCCCTGTTAAAACTGATGATTATAGCGGTAATAGACCTAGTGATCCAGTATTTGTAAATTTCTCTTCTAATAATAAATCAAATGAGCTTATCTCTATCCCTACATTTGAAAAGCCAAAATCATATGAAGAAATTGAGCAAATACAAAGCATAAAAGACAAGAATATTTTTGTTAGAACTAAAAATATTGTTTCATCTACTCCTAAAGTATCTGTAGACCCAATGGCTGCTAGATTGGCTGCTTTTATGGGAAAATTAGAATCAGAATACATGCCACAAGATGATTCAGATGATGATGTATTGGTAGATCAAGATTATGACAGAGTTTATGATAATGAAATATCTGTCCCTAAAGTATCCCAATCCAAATTAGTAACAGAGACAAAAGATGTAAATGTTTCTCTGAATGGTAACAGTGTAAAATCAGAAGCACAAGAAATTGTTACTAAAACTAACTATTATCACTCTGTCAAAAAGAATTCACCTGAGATTAATATTGATACTTTTATTCATGCCGATATTGAAGGCATAAAAAAAAAGATAAGTAATCCTATATTTCAATCTCAAAATCAACAAACAACCTTAGACATTGCTTTACAGACGCTAAAAACTAATCCTCTGATTAAACAATTTATTGACAATGGAGGATTGGATGTATTTTCTAATATAGATCCAAATGATATAAGTTCTTTAAGTAGATCAACTACATTTAAAGCTGTTCATAAATCTATTTTAGAGACATTGGAAAAAGATAATCCTAAAACAGCATCAATTAAAAACGAAGACGGGAGCATGTCCTATTCTCAATTCTTGTCTTATTATGCTATTTCACAAGCTATCTTAAATAAGTTCTTAAATGAAAAAATCAAGAATAAAACTTTCTATGATTCATTTGATGATTTTGTAGAAGCTATTAAAGAGCATTTTGAAGACTATGAAGAGCTAAATGAATTTGTCAAGAATGCAGACTTTACAGAATATGTCACTAATAATTACGAACTAAGTAATAACTATCTTAGCTACAAATATGATTATGAAACAAATATAGAAAATAATACATTAATTAATTCTTTAGTAATCGATAATAAATTTGATAAAAATATACTTAATCTTAAAGAAATAAATGCTCCTGTAGTAAATGTTATTAATTCACTATCTAATAATAATGAATCGAACATCTTTGAAACATTAATTACAAATACTGAAGCTAAACAATTCAAAAAAATAATTGAAAGCACTTATGAAACTACTTTTGGAGAAACAAAACAATTTAATAAGACAGAAGTAGATTACATAAATAATCTTTTAAGATCCAGTAAAATCATAGAACAATTCGGAATTGAAACGCTTAAGACTATCAACAGAGAAGATCTTAATAAAATCCTTACCTCTCAAGTTGATATAAAATCTACAGACTATAAAAAAATCACTAATATTATAAATCAACTAGTTAATAGTACAACAGCTGAAAATATTATCAATAGCCTGTCAACATCAAAATTTGACCATAAATATTTAAAATTTATTGAACTATTAAGCAATACTTTGTTTACTAATATAAATAAAGAAAGTGTCGAGTTCATAAATAAAATCAGCACTAATCAAATTCAAAATTTACAACAGTTACAATTAGATGTCATTAATGAAAAGTTAGAGAAATTTTCAAAGATAAGTAATACTATTAAAGATTTTTCTGATGTAACTTTGATCAGTGAATCCATCCTATCTAACACAAATATTTTAGAAAAGGTAATCACAAACAAATCTATTTTAGAAACATTAGTGACAGATCATTCTATTGAAAATATTGTTAAAAGCAAATCTTTCAGAGAAATAAGTGAAGTTATATCCAATACTACATTTGATAAGTTGGATAAGAAACAGATTGAATATATCAAGAATCTTGTATTATCTATTTCTAGCTTAAATATTAACGAAGAAACATTACAAAAAATAAGTCAGAAGATTAGTAAAACAAATCTTACTAGTGAAGAAATCAGATCTATCACTGATGTCTTTTCAAATATAACAGTAGTAAGAGATTTAATATCATCTGTCAGTAATATAAAAACCACTTCTTTAGAATCTATTGAAGAATATATCAAAGCTAACAATATTCTTCAAAATATATCTACGGAAGAAATTATCAATAAAGTAAGAGTAATCAATAATATGATGAATATTCAAAATGTAGATTATTCAACTATTGAAACAGTTACCACAGAATTTAGCAAAATTACTAATATGTCTAATGTGGTTGATGTGGCTAAGACATATGAGAAATTAAAAACATTAAATATTACATCTCAAGTGAATTCTATTGAGAAGTTAGCGAATATTTTAAAAGTATCTGAGATTGAAGATTACGAAAATATACTAAAGAATTTTGTTACTCATAAGGTCATTACGGATTATAATACTCAGAAGTTATATACATCCGAAAATACTGTTACTAAATTACAAACTATTGAAAAAATTATAGACAAATATCAATCTAGTTTTGTTTCAAAAAGTGAGATAGTTGATCGTATTACTAAGAATTATAATTATGATATGGGCAAGAAGGAATATATTTATGTTGAATCTGATGAAGAAAACATTACATCTAAAAATTTCTTGTCATTCTTACGTGAGCTTTCTTATACTAGTTTTGCTTTTAGGGATTTGATTACCAGTATTGTTACCGATGGATCCAATAAAGTAATCACCGAAAAAATAAAAGACATTGCTCCAAGCGTTGTAGTAAATACTTTCTATAACGAAAATGTTCAAAACAAGATATCTAAAAGATCTATAATTCAAGATAAATTATATACTCAGATTATCAAAGATCTAAACATTGTAAGAGAAGAAAAAATAGTAGATAGTATTATTGAAAACAATGATGTTATTGAAAAATTTGTTGAAGATAAGATTGAACATACAATCGAAAGTAAATCAGTAGTAAATGAAAAAGATACTAATATTCATACTACAGAAGAAATATTTCACCATCAAGAATATGTTGTAGACGAGATGACATGGAATAAGATTTACCATATAGTTGATGAAAAGGTTAAAGAATCCTTAGTATCAGTGGAAAATAAAACAATTAACAATAATGTAGAATTAACTGTCATCAAGCAGAATATTATTAATGAGATTGTTAGTCAGACTAATTTGAGTATGAACCAGGCTATTAAATCTCTTGAGTCTAAAATTACAACTCAAACCGAAGAAATGTTTAGAAAATTCCTGAGATCATAAGATGCCATTTGATAATATTGATAAATTACCACCAGTAGAACCATATACCTGGGTACCTAATGTTACTCCTACAGGTAATGGTTCTCCTTATGGTTTTTACACAACAGAAATAGGTGCTGGTCAATTTAGGAATGATTCTTACGGTATCACTGTTTCTGCATCTTAT
>JACCDW010154028.1_pt1 | contig 50100 bp, 45 predicted proteins | sample 7449781 | NCBI WGS metagenome assembly JACCDW01 (sample SAMN15323449, study PRJNA562643) | freshwater metagenome | isolation source: river surface water | place: USA:Blue River Watershed | collected 2017-08-18
AGGGCTCTGAATAAAGTGAAAACATTGATGGGTGCACGTACCATAGGAATCTCTGCGTAAAGCACACCATTGCTGCGACGAATTACAAAACTGACGTTTTCATGTCCGCGCGTCTTTGCACTTAAACATGTAATATATGCATGACAAGTGTATTTCTCATCATTATCTTTCTTTGTAATATATAAGGTATTGAATGCACGTTCCTGACGACTAATAAGAACCTTTTCTGACCCATCAATAATAAAATAGCCACCATTATCATATTGACATTCACCTGCTTGTGTCAAAAACTCTTTTGGTTTATCATGGAGTTGGCAATAACGGCTATGTAACATAATAGGAATCTTAAATAAATTTACTCCATTGAGGATAATAGGATCGGGCTTCTCTTCTCTGAAGTTATCACCACCAAGATGTTCAGTGTAAGTGAATTTAATTACAATATTTACTTTGACAGTTGAAGCATATGTTAAATTACGAAGACGTGCTTCATTTGGGAAGAGAAGACGGACATCTTCGGAATTATCCAGATTGACAACTGGAGTTCCAATTTCAGATTCTGTACCATCTAGACCACCTATATAGATTTCTGCAGCATAGTTATAGCGATTCTTATCAGGAATCCGATCCTTGAAGACACGAATAGGGTTGTTGGCCCTGAAGATTGCTGCTAAATCTGTAGATAAGAATTGATCATAACTATCAATGTGATGCTTTGTATAGGGGTAGGCCTGTGTCGTGAAAAATTTATGTATCACATTTCTAGCAATACGACGACCAAGATCCTCTGTTGCATTTATACGAGAAGTCATTAGATAAAATCTAATGAATTTCCTTATATTTTATACGAATACTTTGCACTCATCTGTGGACGCATCTTACTTCTTTGCATTTACATCAGTCATTAGATTGCGGTTAATAGCACTAATAGCACCTAGTGCGGGTGCTTGTACATTAGCAGTACGATATGACCATGAAGGATCAGATGGATCAGGTGATGCCGGAAGCCCTTGTCCTTTAAAAGACATCATAGCATCATGAGTAGCTGATGTGGGATTAGTTGCATCAAAGGGTCTAAAAGCGGCTGCTAGCATGGCAGCACCGCCCTTCTGTTTGCGGGTGCGCTTGACTCGCTTACCACCAGCCTGTGGCTTAATAAATGTAGTAGCACCAGTAGGAATATCACCTTTGGGAGGGACCTGGTTATTTCCAATATCAGCGGCTGGCATGGGCCAGCTGTTTTTACCATCACAAGTGGCTGCAAGTCCATCAGCAGGAATGCCGACGGAGAAGCCTTTTTCAACATAAGGTAAGAATGATCCGTAGGCAGTGTAGCCGGCTGCATCAACTTGGCCTGGAAGGGTTGGTGCAGAATAGATGCCTGGCTGGGTATCGGACCATGTGACTGGTGCAGCGCCGCCGCGCTGTAAGGGTGTTGCTGCTGTGGTGGGAACATTAGAAGCGGAATTAAGAAGTTCTGCGGGTTCTGATGCATATGCACCACCTATAATCAGGGGGTTGGGGGGAGTTGAGTCCCCCCCGTGCTGTTTCCCTAGAGACATGTAATGTTCAATAGAGGCCTGGGCGGATTTAGACTTCATGGGGCGACCGAAGACCTTTTTCCATTCTTTAGCATAGGCTTCGGAAGCAGCGCTCTTAGTGAGTTTCTTGGTATGGACTTGTGCTGCAAGCTTATGTGCAAACGGCTCAATATGCTCAAATGCACGCCGTAGTTCAGGAATACTTTTAATACCAGACTTTGATTTTGTTTTAGCCTTACGAGTCTTAGTTGCCATTACTATTATAATTATGCATTAATTTTTAGGGTAATTTATTGGCAAGAAATGCATTATTATTACGACGATTATTACCATTACCAAAACGGAGCCCATTATTGATACCACGATTTACATTATTCACAGTTTCATTAACGAAATTTGTTGTGTTATTAACAGCTGCAGCTGCGGTATTATTAACTGCATTTACAGCAGTATTTACAGCTGCTTCCATAGTATCAGTGATCTGTGAGATATTGGGCATTGAAGGCACAGGAACTCCTGATCCGAAGAATGATAATATATAACCAAGAATGAAGAATAATGCAACTCCTAATACTAATGCCGGGGCAAGAAGTCCATAACCTGCACTTTTGTACCATGATGCAAGTCTATATTCATCCTTGAACATCTTGTAATGATGATATGTTCCGAATACAAGAAGGACAATTGAAAGAACTGTTAAAACAAGTGGTCCGAACCGTGGGAGAACTGTAAAAACTACTACTGCTGACAGAATTATAATTAAAAATGATGGCAAAAAAATCTCCATTACTCTATTTCCTTACAATTATTAAATCTTATCAATTAAATCAACATGAGTCAAAAGATGCTTGCGGCAACAATATCTTTTCATGCCCAGTTCATTTAGTGCTTGTCCCTCCGCAGTTACCGGAAGAGTGGTTGTATCAAGATATAGAATACCCTTCTGACCACCTTCACGATTGCGATATTCATTCACTTTGCGCTGATAATAACGCCACTTATCAGCCAACATATTTCCACATGTAAAACAACGGATCGGAATAATCATCTTCTGATTACAAATACTATAAGATGATTGTTGTCAATTTTTAGGTCTAAGGCTAAAGGCCTTCAGGGCGTTACAACCGCGTTTAATAATAATGAATAACAATCCGGCTTACAAGGAGAAAATGACTAGTGTTTTATTCGGTAGCGGTCTCAATTATCAGCGCAACAACCCCCTTCAGAGTGAAATCCGTGGTCTCCGTCGTGAACTTGAGGAGGTTCGTGGTCTCATCACTGATCTCAATCTCCGTCTAAGCAATTCTAATATTGCTGAGCTCCCTGAGGAGCAGACTGTTGCCTTCAAGGCTGCACGTGCTGCCGAGGCCGCCGCGCAGGCTGCTGCAATGGCTGCAGGCGGAGGATCTTTCGCCTCTAGGAATCAACTTGGTGCTGCTGGGCGACGTTAAGACTTGGCTTTTGGTTAAAGCCAACTATACAAAATAAGTTTAACTAAATCATTATAAATGATAATATTAAACTTATAATTCCTTTCGCATCTTTCTAATTGTTGCTTCAGGGACATCAAGACCTTCTTCATGCTTCAACCTGAAGACAATTAATTTAATCGCCAACTTTGGATATTTTAGTAACATGTTTCTTATTTTTGCAACTTCTTCTTCGCTATAATAACCAGCCTTGATCTTCTTTGGATTAGTGCCAGATTCTACGGTTTCGGCAGAAGCAGCAACAACAAGTCTCTCTAAACCCTCCGATGTCTCCGTCAAAGTAACAGAGGCAACCGAGGTTGCTTCTGCTGCATGATGCTTATCGTGACATGCTTCGCATAAAACCATCAGATTTGATGCATGATTTGATCCGCCTGCAGCACGTGGTACAATGTGATGTGCTTCCAATTCGCGAACTGTGGGGCAGCCACAAAGCTCACATGCGCGTCGTATAACCAGAGAATTCCATGAAGATCTCGGTGCATCTTCATCTGCTGCTGTTCCAAGAAGACGGCGGCGGATCTTATGGGCTTTGTCCAAAAAAGCAACAGGAACATCCATTGCCCTCGCCACTTCAAGACCATAGAGTGAAGATCCAGACCCTGGTTCCAAGTTTCTATGATAAATCAATTTCCCAGTGAAGGGATCCGTTGCGACCTTGAGATGCCAGATTTTCAGGCCGATTGATTCAGGTAGCGGCAAAACCCCTGTAAGACCATGAAGATGTGTTGCAAAAATATAGGACGCGCCTGCTTCTGAAAACCATTCTATACCCGCAGCCACTAATGCTGTTGCTGAATCAGATTCTGTACCAGAACAGAGTTCATCTCCCAGAATTAATGTCTTCTTATTGGCCGCACGCAAAATATCTCGCATCTCGGACATCTCCACTGCAAATGATGAGAGACCTGCCCATAAATTATCCTGATTCAAGATCCGAGTAAATAATGATCTATATGGTACTAATTCAAATGTGGTAGCAGGAACATAACAACCGGCCTGGGCCAAATGCACCGCAATTCCAAGAGATTTCATTAATGAAGATTTACCTGAAGCATTCATACCATAGACCAACCATCCATTTGCTGGTGCGCCAGCGCCCAGATGTACATTATGACTTACATATTTTGTTTTGTGAAGAAGACCTTCAATAAGAGGATGACGAAGTCCATCTGCGCGCACTCCACTTTGCACAGAATTACTTGTAATCTTTGGGCGGCACCAGTTCCGCTCTGCGGCCTCCTTAGCCAGTCCAAGACTACAATCAATTGCAATAATTTCATTTTCTAAATGGGAGCTTTCGCTCCCATTACTAATAGCGGCACAAAACTCTGCACAAACATCTGGAAGTGCCAAGCTGACCTGTACTTGAAGACGCTGCCTCAATGACAAAATACGCGAATTTAATTGATCCAAGAATTCTGATTCAATAATTCCACCACTTGCCTTCAAACTAATAGAAAATTTCCTCTGATTCTCTGGCAGCTCCTCAAGTGTCTTTAAGCCTGCTGAAGTGGTTTTAGCACCTGAGAGGACTCCTAGAGCGGTACGAGTTCCTGTGATTTTATATGGAACTTTCTCTCCATCTTCCTTCCTAATTCCTGTATCTGAAGATGCTAGGCGCCGAAGAATACGAAGAAAATTGTCTAGGGATTCTTCTTCAGAAGCTAATTGTTGTTCCAAGGATGCAATTTTTGGATGAAGAGCGGCTGGAAGAAAACTTCTATTCTCTGAAGGATTTGATGCACGCTCTACATCAAATAGCCGGCTAAGTGGTTCCAAAAACTTCGCTGCAAATCCAAGGTTGCGGTCCAAGCAACGGAAAATTGCATCAGCTCCTGTATAAGAACTATGAAGAGCTATAATCTCTGCTTCTTTCACTTCAGCACACAACATCTTCCTGTGAAGGCGCGGAATATCATAAATTACTCGCAACGAGGCCGAAAGACTTTTCTTCTGTTCTTCAGGAAGAGCCATCATTGCATCAATTTCTTTTAGTCGCGCTTCTATCTCTTCTGGCTGCGCTGAAGGCATTAGAAGACGATTCTTCAGGGCTCTCTTTCCAAAAGGTGTAATTGCTGTGTTCTTAAATAGATCTAGGACACCTTGTTGACCTTGAGGGGCCAATATCTGAAGTTGCGAAAGAGCATGGTTACCCATTAGAAGAAGATTATCAGGAGTCCATGAAATAGTTTGTTGTAATTGTTCAAAAGAAGTAGGCTGATAGTCTTCTACGAAGCGAAGAAGAGCACACAGAGCTCGTTCTTTTTTCTCATCATCTAGACTCAGATATTGTCTCAAAGGTAACATTGTCTTCGGATCAAAGAGGCGGCGTAAATATTGTTCACGTGCCTCTGGAAGTTCAAAGTTTCCTTGATCTGATGCCCACCGAACATGCATTACATTATTTGAACGCCCATAATCAAATTGTTTACGAAGAATGTCTTCAGAAGGCATAGAGCGACTATCTGATGATCTCCAAAAAACAAGAAGCTCACGCGGAGCAAATACTGATAGGAAATGAAGAAGCTCATCCGATGAATATGCATCTGCTGTCCCTCGCATTTGTCCTGAAGTTGTATAAGTTGATCCTGTACTTAGATCAAAGGTTGCTGCACCATACTGTGGTGCGGCAGAGACGCTAGGAACAATCCATAACGCAGCTACAATAGGTGCATCAGAACCAGATAATGCTTCAATATGTGTTGCAGGTGTCAAAATCCGTGCCACCTTTCGCTCAGACACTTTTCCATTACGATCCTTGTATTGATTAACAACAATTACCGTCCAACCTGCTGCAGTTAGCTTTCCAGCCCATTTATGCAGCACATAATCAGGAAAACCGGCAAATAATACATCATAATTCAAACTAGAGCCAAGGCTAGGCCCCTGAGCCTTCTTAATTGTTAGCTGAATGCCAAGGAAATCAACAATTTCTTTGACATTCATCTTTGCCTCACCAGTGCGAGGATCTTGCAAATCATAGAATTCATAGAATGATCCTACTTGTAAAAAAACAGCAGTCTTGGAACCATACTGATCTGTATATTGTGTCCAAATATCTTTGTAGATTTTTTCCATTTTGGTTACAATCGCTATTAATATAATGAGCCCGGGCTTTATGCTGAACCGCGGCTCAGCAGACAATCAGGTATAAAAGACGCATTTAAGTCCATACTGGCGGATAAATTTCTCCAATTTAACTTGACATTGCGCACAAGGCTTTGATATTTGCCAGTCATTTTCATGATTATTATACCTCAACACAACCATACTCATATTTTTGAGCGCACGCAGATCTCCTAGTTTCTTAATAACTGCAATTTCTGCATGAATAGTTTGATGACTATATCCACAACCTTTTTTCCGTGATCCGACCTTATTAGCCTCCATTTTTACAATCTTTTTACCCTTCATCAATAATGCAACATGATGAGAGGTATTTACAATCTTCCTCTTATTTCTAATAGTAGGAATTAAATAACTAAACATGTCCTTAGTAAGCACCATGTTTATTCATATCAGTTGTTATATGAAAAAACCATTTCATTTTTTTATTCAGTTCCCATTGGCACGAACCCAGGACGGCTAAACATCGCATCAGTCATAGATTGAATAATATCACGTTTTAGAGTCGCCTGTACATTTGCATTACCAACATGCCCTAGGCGCACACACAGTCCTGCATCGCGACTGAACTCACAACCCTTTGTCTTATTGCAATCTGTCTCATTTAAATCAGAACATAGATCTGGTATCTGGCTTGTTAGAATATGTGTCTCGCCATGTGCTGATGCAAACTCTGTTGTAAATCCCTGAATTATACGCTTCTGGCCAAGCGCAACAGCAACATAAAATAATACAAGTATTAATAAACCTACTAGAGCAACCACACTATTCATTCTACTTAGAGACCTAGATTATAGGGTCTTCTTACCAACAATAATAGAGTCTGCATAGATCTGACGTAAAATAGATTCAGGTGCCTTACTTGTTGGTTTAATTAATTTTTTCTCAATAAGGATTTTTTTAAGCTTATCTATAGGTATTTGTTTAGCATGTTTGACTGCTTTATGACTACGCTTCATCTTATTACGTACATGACGTATAGTAACTTTGCGGACCTTTTTAGCTCCACCAGTAATAATAGGGCCGGAATTGGTTAAAGTCTTAGTGGGATTTATCTCTTGTTGAACACCACCTGTAGTTCTCTTTTTCAAGAGGACCTTTGATGTACGGTTTTTGCGTTTAAGAACAACTTGTGTTCCGCCAACATGTATCTGAGGACCAGGAGGCACATTTGATGGTCCTGTAGGGACAGTAGTAGGTGCGGATCCACCTTTTTGGTCAGGCTGTATTTGTGCCTGCTGCATTATTGCTTTTGCATCAGGAGTATCCGGAATTTTAGTGATATTTATAAGTGGAACTCCTATTGATCCAACAGGTGCAGGCTGCTCACCACCAAGCTGTTTTCTGGTCTTTCTTCCTTTGCGATTAGCAACTGCTGGCATATCCTCAGGAACCTCACTCAAACCTAGAGGCATCTCCTTTGTAATCTTAATCGTACGAATATTATCACCCATTACTAATATACCTAAAGATAAATCTACATATCTTTACAAGACTAACAACTCTTCCCAAAAATTGAATAAAAATATGGCGACTCACAGCAGTAGCTCAATGTTGCCATCTTATAGACATATTTTAACAACTTATTTTGCTCAAAATAATGGGCGTCAAATTATTAGTAATCAAATAGAGTCTTTTAACCAATTTATTGAAAAGGATATTCCCGAAATTATTCATATGGTAAATCCTATCACAGTTCGCGCATCTCCTGATACACCAATGGCAGGTCAGCGTTCAGCATTGGCATCAGCAATTGGTGTTAGTACAAGTGCTGCAAATGCACTTATGGGATCTAAAAGCATGGAGGCTGATGGAGAAGAAGAGGATGAGGAGGAGATCTCTACTCCTGTAATTACAACTCCGCAAAATCAGAATGCAGCCAAAACCACAAATGAATATGAAATTAGTCTGGAATTTGAGCGTATTACAATGAGAAAACCGACAATCTTTGAGAATAATGGTGCTATCCAGCCCATGCTTCCAAATGATGCTCGTCTTCGTAATTTGACATATGCTGCTCCATTAAATGTTGATGTTAAAGTAACAACTACATTCATTGATCATGGTCGTGGAGGTATTAGGGAGACACGTACGCGTCTTTTCCCAAATGTGCATTTGGGAAAGGTTCCTGTAATGGTTGGCAGCAAGTTTTGCTTGTTGTCTGATCAACCAAATATTCACCCATCTGAGATTGGTGAATGTGCAGAGGATCTTGGAGGGTATTTCATTATTCAGGGAGGTGAGCGTGCTATTATTAGTCAAGAGCGTATGTCAGAGAATCGTCCATTTGTTTTCCGCAATAATCGTAACACTGTTCGTGACATGGAGGTTGTGGAAATCAAATGTATTGGTCCTGATAATGATCAAGTTCCTAAATCTAATGCAGTGCGTATTGTATATCATCCCAAGAATCCACAACTTCTGCTGCTTCGTGCAAATGTGCCGCGAGTGAAGACTGAGATTCCTCTCTTTATTCTGTTCCGTGCACTTGGTGTAGAGGCAGATAAGGATATTTGTGATCTTATTCTTGGCCCTGAAGGCGACACGACTTTTAATGGTGTATTGACAGAGTCAATTGAAGAGGCTGCTGAGGTGAAGACCCAGGCTGATGCCTATGCATGGCTCTCTCATCATTTCATTACATGGTCTGTTCGTAATCAACGCAATGTTGCAATTCATGAGATTCTTGCAGAAGAACTTTTCCCTCATGTTGGTGGTACAGATAAGGATTATGATAAAGCTTGTTATTTGGCCCATATGACACGCAAGGTTCTTTGGGTTGCATGGAATCGCCTACCAATTGATGATCGTGATGCTTATCCAAATAAGCGTATTGATATTCCTGGTTTCTTGCTTGCAGATCTATTCCGTAAGACATTTACTAGTCGTATGATCAAGGATATTCGCGCCTCTCTTGGAAAAGAGATTCATGCAGGATCTTGGCGTGCTAATAATAACTTTGAAGAGATTGTAAACATTAATAATATTCAAAAAATTATCAAATCAACAATTTTGGATGTTAATCTGAAGTCTTCAATGGCCACGGGCAACTTTGGTTCATTGAAGGCTGGTGGAGCGGCCAAAATCGGTGTTAGCCAAGTTCTCAATCGTCTCAATTATATGTCGGCGATCTCGCATTTGCGTCGTATCTCTACACCTATTGAAAAGACTGGGAAACTGATTGCTCCTCGTAAGTTGCATGCAACACAACACAGTGTTGTATGTCCATGTGAGACTCCAGAAGGAAGTACTGTAGGTGTAGTGAAGAATTTCAGCTCCACTTCATTTGTTTCAATCTATTCATCTGCTGGAATTGTACGTGACTTCTTGGCAACTCTAGGGACTTTAAGGGCTCTACGTGAGTCAACTGTCGCTGAGAAACAGAAGGAAACACGTGTATTCTTGAATGGTGCGTGGATTGGTACTTTAAAAGCGGCGGATTGCCCTTCTACTGTTGGGCGTCTTCGTTATGCTAAACGCGCAGGAATCATTCATCGTTACACTGGTATTGTTTGGAAAATTGCATATAAGGAACTATGGATCTCTACTGAAGCTGGTCGTGCTATGCGTCCAATTTATTATGCACCTGCATTACGTGATATTGCTGCTGATGCTTCTGGCGCCCTAAGGCGACAGATTCAGGAAATTAATGATTGGAATGTACTTCTTGAATGGGAGAGTCCCAATAATAATCATCTAATTGAATATGTTGATGCAGGAGAAACGGAAGGGACATACATTGCAATGGATGTAGAAGCCGCAATCGCGGCCGATTCAACACATACACATGCAGAGATTCATCCTTCAACTGCTCTAGGAGCATTGGCTTCTAATATTCCATTCCCTGATCATAATCAAAGTCCTCGTAATGCTTATCAGAGCTCAATGGGTAAACAGGCTATGGGAATGTATGCACTTAATTACAGGGAGCGTTTTGATGCTATGGCACATGTTCTCTGTTATAATGAGGTTCCGCTCGTTAGTCCATTTATGAGTCGTGTATATGGAGCACAGAGTCTCCCCGCAGGTAAAAATATTGTGGTTGCAATTATGACATATACAGGTTACAATCAAGAAGATAGTAATATGATGAATCGTGCAGCACTTGATCGCGGTCTCTTTCGTTCAATCTTCTATCGTACCTACAAGGATGAGGAGCGTAAGAATCAGTCTTCAGGTGAAGAGGAGCGTTTCTGTCGGCCTGATCCAACTTATACCAAGCAATTGAAACATGCAAATTATGAAAAACTAGGTGAAGATGGATTTGTTCCTGAAAATGTATATGTTGATCCTAATGATATATTGATTGGTAAAGTGGTTCCCTTGCGTGTACCTACTGGAACTGTTGTTCCAACTGGTGCAAAACGGTTCCGCGATGTTAGTCGTATGCCTCGTAACAATGAGGTTGGCTATGTTGATAAGATTTATCGTAATCGTAATGGTGAAGGTTATTCATTTGTGAAGATCCGCACACGTCAAGATCGTGTTCCAGAAATTGGTGATAAATTCTCGTCTCGTCATGGTCAGAAAGGTACTATGGGTATGATTATTAATCCTGAAGATATGCCTGTGACTGCATCGGGCATGGTACCAGATATGATTATTAATCCTCATGCAATTCCTTCACGTATGACTATTGCGCAGCTTATGGAAACATTGCTCGGCAAAGCGTGTTGTATGGCAGGTGGTCTTGGAGACGGAACACCGTTCAATAAGGTTACAGTGGAATCAATTGGAAAGATCTTGAAGGATGAATATGGTTTGGAGCCGCATGGAAATGAGATTATGTATAATGGATTTACTGGACGGATGATGGAGACTGCGATCTTTGTTGGGCCTTGTTATTATCAGCGTTTGCGTCACTGCTCTGCCGATAAGTTACACAGCCGTGCATCAGGTCCTCTTGTTATGCTCACTAGACAGCCGGCTGAAGGTCGTGCTCGTGATGGAGGGTTGCGCTTTGGAGAAATGGAGCGTGATTGCGTGGCAGCACATGGTATTACGGAATTCACGAAGGAGCGTTTTATGGAATGCTCTGATGCATTCCCTTGCCATGTCTGTCGTGAATGTGGTCTTATTGCAATTACAAATCCCGTTGCAGGGATCTGGGATTGCCGTGCATGTGGTAATACGACCAATTTCTCTGCAGTTCAGATTCCTTATGCGACTAAGCTACTGATTCAGGAATTAGAGACAATGTCTATTGCTCCTCGCTTACTTACACAAGGAAAGTTGGTTGTAGGTGGTAAGAAGAATACAATTATTCCTCCTAATAATTAAATTCTTCAAACACAATTGTTTCAATAGGATAATATAAATTGCGATAAATTCCAAATTCGTGTCTTCCTATTTCATGAATATGTGTTGATCCTTCACCTACTGGTTTTAGATGAAGAACATACACGTCATCAAAAACATAATTTGGTATTTTTTTTCCTAAATGAAATGATGATGATAATGCACTCCAGACTGATTCAAGACCCCAACCCACACGATATAATGGAAACATAAATAGAGAACGAATAAAAATATTTTCCCATGCCCATGCACTAAATCCAGGCATCATTGATTCTGGATGACTTATTCTGCGATATTTTGCATCTGTTTTTGTTAGCAATGTGCTCCATGATGCCCATGTCTTAGCTGGATCAAATCTCTCTGGAAATAGTTTATTTCCAATTGATGGACTAAAGATCTCTGCTCCTCTTTCTTCAGCCAATTCAAATAATCTGCAAGTAGAAGCACTTGAAATTTCAAGGTCAGAATCAGGAAACCAAATATATTTATATTGCAAATATCTTTCCTTGTTATTTATAAAATCTGGTAATAACATTTTAACAGCCAATTCATATTTGTATCCTTTACATTTAGCAAAATATTTTGAAATACTTTTATATTTATCCTCAACATATGGATTATCACCATAATATATTATAAAAAGATCCCATGCGCAGTTTTCTCCATGCGATGACCATTGATCAAGAAGATTATTAGAATCATCCCCTGCACAACATATAATTAGATTTTTTGTCATTTCTTATATTTAATTTACAAATTTACTTTATATTATATAATATAAATAAAAATTTGATTATACTATTAGAATTATCTATAGAGTAATTATAGAATGATTACTGGTATTTTAACAACTAAGAATTATAAGCAGTTTGCCATTAGGGATTCTGCATATAATGTGTTGGCTGAGTTTGAAGAAGCTAAGAAAGCAAATCCAGCACTTAATGGTGACTACGTAACACTTGGTCCAGATGGCCGACTTATAGTAGAGCGCCGTGCTGAGCATCCAATGCTTGCTGGTCTACTTCATATGAAGTCAAATACGATTTATGGGCTAACTTCTCATGGAGTACCTATATATTTATTCTATCCTTTTGACAGTCGTTATCCACCATTTCGTGTTGGATCAAAGGCAGATAAGAGTCAAAATCGGCTTGCGCTGATCCGTGTCGCGGATTTTGGGCCAGCTGATACATTTCCACGAGGAAATCTTGAGCGGATCTTAGGATCGGCTGGTGATCTTGAAGTGGAGAAACAGGCACTTGCATTTACTGCAAGTCCTTTTATTAAAAAAATTAGCCCGAAGGCATATGTTGCTTCGCCTGAGCAGCGTGAACATATATGCGAATCATACACAACAGTGAATATTGATCCAGAGGGCTGTAAAGATATTGATGATGTAATTAGTCTCAAGGCCAACAATGATGGGTCATGGAGCTGCATTATTAGTATTGCAGATGTAGATGATGCTGTGCCTGCGAATTCTGAAATGGATCTGTATGCACAGAAGACGTTACAAACAGTATATAATATGGGAAGAGCTGAAAGACCCATGTTGCCTGAAGTATTATCTGAAGGCATTTGCTCATTAATTCCTGGTAGTCCGCGCCCTACTGTTGGTCTGAAGTTCAGATATGTCCCGAAGAACGATGAAGGTTGCCGAATTGTAGATTGTCAATTTAATAAATATTATTTGACAAACCAGAAGAGTTATACTTATGAAGAAATTATTAGAGCCACTGACTTCCCTGTTGCAGCCTTAAAAGAGATTGTTGCGGAACTTAGTGGAGGCCAAACAGAAGATTCCCATGAATGGGTCGCACAGCTAATGATGTTTTACAATCTGAAGGCTGCTGAGATTCTTGGATCTTCTGGTATTTATAGAGCCCATGATGGGCCTAATATGGAGCGTTTGTCACAGTTGAAGACTTTTATGAGTGAAACTGATGCACAGATGCTGTCAAATTCTGCAGCCAAATATATCTTGGGATCTGCAGAAGGTGATAAAACACATTTTGGATTTGGTGGGCGTCTATATGCGCATGCAACCAGTCCTATTAGAAGATATGCTGATTTGTATAATCAGCGACTAATTAAGGCTTTTATTGATAATGCTACAAAAGCAGCTATCAGTGAAGCCCATGAATTAGTATATAAATTAAATGAAGCTAGTAAGGCAGCACGAAATTTTGATCGTGTTTGCCGCTTTATTGATGGTCTTGGAACTACAGAGTCACAAGATGCACTTGTCATCGGTATTGGAGCCGATACTATAAAAATATATATAGTCGCCTGGAAAATGACATTCAAGATGAATAGACTTGATGGTGAATATGAATTGGGATCAAAAATTAAAGTAAATTATCATTTTGATGCATCAAAAGTAAGTTGGAAATCTAGAATGGTATTTCAGCAAACAATCTAAGAAATCACAAATAATATTTATTAAATGACTATAGATTGGTATTATGTCTGGAGTCCAAAATATGAGATTTTTCATCAAATCTTATATTCCGAGCTTATAAAATGTCCGCACTTTCATGTGAAACCTATTTTTAGGGGCCAAGAGGCTTTTTCTAATACATATAAAAAATCAAATCATTTTTTGAGTGGAAACACCGTTAAAGAGGAGGTTTTATTAGAAATTATGGAATCAAAGGCTGAAAATGAATATTTTATTTTTTCCGATGTGGATATGATTGTTCGTGATTCATTTAAATTATATGAATTAATTGAATGTTCCAAAACACATGATTTAGTTTATAGTCTTGAAGCATGTGATACATTATTTTATAATGTTGGGTTTGGATTAATTAAAAATACAAAAAAAAATATGGAACTTTTCAAAAAAACTATAGATGGTATCAATAATTCGGATAAACCAGATGGAGATTGGATTAATAAATTTATTAAGGAAATGAATATACCTGTCAGCTCATTTCCTATACCTGAAGTATGTCAATCAAATATGGGTAATCATATTAAAAAATGCTATATTTTCCAGATTTTATGCGGAAATAGTACATATATTAATAATATGGTAGAAAAATTAATATCATTATCATATTATTATAATTTAATAGATTATATAGATCTGGTGGAGCCAATAGTTTGGAATAATTTAATTTTATATTTTAAAAGGCGTGAACCGTATTCATTAGTTGCGTCTTTTCCTATGCGTCTTGCGTCTGCTCCGCAGACGATGTAATTTCTTATAGGTGCAATTACGACGACCGCCTCTTTTTGCATCTGGATTAGATCCAACTACAACCATATTTTCAGTTGAATAAGTTGAATTACCAGTATTTGAACGACTTAGACTAGGGCTAGAGCTAGTACTAACACTAGGGCTAATACCAGGGTTAATACCGGGACTAACACCAGCACCACCCCCTGTTGGCATTTCCTCAAATCCAGCACCACCTGTTGGCATTGCCTCAAGTTCAGCACCAATATTGTTAATTTCCTGAAATTCTAAATTACGAATTCTATTGAGAAGTTGTTTTTTACCAATTCTACTCATTCTTGATGCAGTTGAGCCTGCAATATTTACAGGTGTAACTGGCGTATCAGCCTCTAATTCAGCTAAACGTGTCTGGCCATCTTTTGTTTTTATATAATTTAAACGCTCCTGGATCTGTGCATCTGATGGAAATCCCTGACGTCTATAGGGACCTGCCATAAATTCATATCCATCTCTTACATGATTAAAAAAAGCGGCTTTTTCATAAGTCTCATCAGTTGGTCTTAGAAGTGAGGATGTAATATCATTATATAAGTCATTCAAATAATTCTTCTGCTTTTTTATGGTGTTTCTAGTCTTATTTAATTTGCTTTTAAATAAATTTGGTTTAACAATTCGCATTGGTGCGGCTGGTTTAGCCGATGAAATGCCTTTTTTTGAAAATAATTCCATTTCTAATAAAATAATATAAAAACAATCAGCATACAATATGTAAGAAATGGATTTGTATTTTCAGCCAGAATATTGTTATAATTATTACGAAGCCGGTATTGCACGCGGTTGTATTGTAGGATCATTCATTTCATTATTTGTATGGTGCTGTATTTTAGGGCGTAAGAGCTAAGGGCTAAGCGCCGTATGCACTAAAAATATGGTCCTATGACCTTTTTACTTTTATTATAATTATTAAATCAATTTACAATCTCAAATAAAGCGAATCCGGAATTGCAATACCATGGACCACATCAAGGTCCTTAATTTTTTCCAACATGCCAACATCATTATTAAATTCGGCAATAGTCTGTAGTTCTTCCATGAGGTTCTTCAGTTTCATGACAGTCTTCGTCAAATTACCCTCAAATAGATTATACTCAGTACAGATTTCGGCTGGCGGCCGTCCATGCAGCCAGTCATATGCAATGCCTACATGTTCTGTGGAAATACGCCAATTAGACGAATCGCCATCACTCATAGTATCACGAATACGGATCAGTGCATCTATGACAGGCTGGATCTCGTCACAGACAGGTTCCAGTGTATCATGTTCAATTGATCTCTCACAAATAAATGCCGCCAAAGCGGCGATTAGCGCAGGCGCGCTCAGTGATGCCAGAGCTCCAGACAAATAGAGCTCAGTCATCAAGATAGGATGTCCTTCATTAATTTCAGTAGCCATTGTTCCCTTACGTGTCAGGGCCTTGGCTTCATCCAAATACCCATTGACCTGCAAATACTTCACTTGCGGTTCAATGAGTGCATCAAAGTCAGTGCATGTTTGTACCGACCGTTCATATTGTTTCATGTAGCGATCCGCTTCAGCCTTCAGTTTCTTATACTTCGGCCATAGCTGGATTGCATTGTTCCATTTGGAACCCATGTGTTTATTGTTCCAATGATCTAGAGAACGCTGGGCCTCCTTACGGGCCGCATTGACTGAGGTCTTAATTTTAACCTCCAGTTGATCACGTTCTTCCAGATCTTTGATTACTTCTTCAAGATTGAGGGCAACGACAGCATCTTGTGCTGCATCAGCCTCCTTCTTCGTTTGTTCCAGTTCTTCAAGTGATTGCTGATACCAATAGGAATCGGCAATAATTTGACGCCATTTCTCATCACCTGCATGGAATGCTTTCAGAATAAATGGATAGGAGAATTTGATCCGTGAATAGAGTCCTGGTAGTCCACCGCCCATAATGGTCTGCATCTCTTGTGGATGAACAGGACCATGGGCCGGCAAATAGATTACATTACCTCGGACATCTTTCCCTCGGCGACCTGCACGACCGGCCATCTGAATATATTCATCTGGACGGACGACTCTGAGACCCGAATTGTCATGTTTGCGAAGTTCCGTGAAGACGACGGTGCGTGTCGGCATGTTAATACCAACAGCAAATGTCTCCGTACAGAACAGTACTCGGATTAGACCTTTTGCGAAGAGGATTTCAACGATTTCTTTCAGTAGAGGATGGAGCCCACTATGATGGTAGGCAATACCCTTCTTAAGAAGATCAGTGATTGTATAATATTGCGAAACAGATTGTAGTGTTTCTTTGTGATTGCGCAGATGATAATCAATAATATGAGTGACTTGGGCCGAATCCGAAGAGTCTAGCAAGCTAGATTCTAGGGCGGCGGCGAATTTCTCACAATTATCACGGTTGAATACGAAGAAGAGGGCCGGCAACATCTCCTTCTCCTTCAGTGAATTGACGGTCACGTTCAGTTGATGGATATACGATGTTTGATGGAATTTACCTTCGGCGGCAGGGAGTGCATGGAGTGCGGCTTCACCGGCGGCCAAGGCAGCGGCTTTCGCGGCTTTATTGGTGGCAGCATGAGCTTTCGCGGCTTCCTTGAACTCTCGCTCTTTCTTGTAGTCAGCATGTTTCTTATTTGACCAGCGGCGATAGGCTGCGGCGTCATAGACTTCGCGGCCATCGGCGCCAGTAGCGCAGATCTCGGTTAGTTCCATTGTTGCTGATCCATCTGCAGCGACGGCTGCACAATAATGGGTCAGAGGAACGACACGATGTGTTGTTGCAATATGTACGATCGGTCGTTGACGCACCTTACCGACCCAGGCAGCGAACTGCTCTGAGCGGTCAATAGTGGCCGACAACATAATGATCTTTACGTCTTTTGGGAGATTGACAATAGTCTCTTCCCATACATTACCTCTATCGGGATCATTGATATAATGGCATTCATCAAAGATGACTGCATCAAGACCGTCTAGCGAAATACTTGCAGTAAGGCCCAGACTTTCAGTGTCTGTGCCCTTCTTGTACAATAGGTTACTCAGAATCTCGGTGGTCATAATAACGATCTGCGCATCAGGCATAAACTTGATGTCGCCAGTCATAATACCAACAGAGGCTTCTGGGAATACTTTTTTTAGATCATAAAACTTCTGATTGCTCAGAGTCTTAATAGGCGTAGTGTAGAACACACGGCGACCTGCACCGAGTGATTCGCGAATCTGCGCCTCTCCTACCAGTGTCTTACCTGAACCCGTCTTAGCCGTTACCAGGACATTGTGACCACGGCGAATAGCCATGATTGAATGCTGCTGGAACGGATCAAGCGAAAATGGATAAGTGGCTGCCAACTCAGATGGAAAATCGGAGCAGGCAGTTCCTGGCTTAATTACTGTAAGATAAGTTTCTGTTGCGGTGGCGACTGCTACTGCTGACATTTTACTTAAACTTTCAATGATATTTATATTAAATTATTGACAATATCAATTTTTTAGTTATTATAAACTAATGAAAAAATTGATTTAATTATTGCATTGATAGCTAAGTTATACGGTATTCACTAAATATTTTCAAGAATGGCGACAGACTGTGCAGTTTGTTACGGATCATTCACTGATCTTGATCCTGCAACTACAGGCGAGCCCTGTAATTGTTCTGGTACCATTAAATATCATCCATTTTGCTACGAAGATATGTGTAGCAAACTGGCAAAATGCCCTGTATGTAAGGCCACGATTAACAAATCCAAAATATTTGATAATAGTTGGATTGTCCAAAAATGTTATAACGGAACACTATATTATTCAATTGATAGTGAAAGGAAACATCATGGTAAATATGTAGTCATAAATGATGCAAGGAAAATAAAGGAACAATGTAACTATGTTCATGGACTCAAAGATGGTGTTTATCAGAAATTTGGCGCAAAGTCAAAACTTATACATGAAGCCAATTATAAAATGGGAAAATTACATGGACGTTATTATGGAGAGAAACATCATTTATATAATGAATATATATATTCAATGAATTATGAAGATGGGCTTCTTAATGGCCCTGCAGAGATTTCAAGAAAAATTTCACGGGGGGAAGCACCTGTGCAAACAAATACAGTATTTGGAAAAATAACAGGTCATTTCAAAAACGGAATGATGCACGGCACATTCAAGATCTTTGATATGCATGGTGCTATTTTAGAAAGTATTAATTATAAAGATGACAAACTACATGGTTGTGCCATTTATTATAATTACGATGGTTCAAATACCATTGAACAAAAAACAGAATTTAAGAATGGTTCTATATGTGGAAAACTAACAGTTTATTGGCCACATACTGGAACTGAACGATTTACATGCATCATGAACAATGATGGCATGGTTACAGGTCCTGTATACATTAATGATGAATCAGGTGGCCTTATACAAAAAATAATGTGTAAAAAACCCGCTTATTTAGCGGATGTATTACCTGAAGGTATAAATATCAGAAAACCTAATGAGTCTTCTGATATGTGTATTGTAAATAAAGAATATTATGATTTAAGAGAATTTGACTATGCTAATTGGTATGGATATGAAGATTATTCTTCAATGATATTTAGAACATATAAATATTCTCAATATTTAGGCAAATATGAGGATGATGATTATGATTATGAAGATTATGATAACTATTGGGATGATGATGATCGCTATGAGCGTGATGATGATCCCTATGAGCGCTATGAACATCGTGCTGAGCGTTATGAGTATCGTCGTTATCACAGATATTAAAAAGAACGACGTTTAGATTTAGAGCGTTTTGCTCTCTTCACAGTACGTTTATATGTTTTTCGTTTTTTTGATCCTCCTCTTCTAAGACCTGGGAGTGCAAAGGGATCTGCTACAGGAGGTTCAGTACGAGGAGGTGCAGTAGGAGTTACTATACGAGGTTCAGTACGAGGGGCAGTAGGAGGTTCAGTACGAGGGGCAACAGGAGGTACCCCAGTAAGAGGAGGAGCACCAGTTGCTACAGGAGCATTATCATCTTCTTCTGCATTATCTAAAAGGTCTTCCAAAATTTCTTTCTCTTCATCAGATTGTTTATTAAAACCAGATAATTTAGCTACTTTTTCAAAAAAATCTCTATTTGCATCTGATTCAATTTGCTTCATCTTAACTGCATCATAAATATATGTTTTATTATTAGTATCATCATATAATAATTTGAAGTTAGCAATAGCTTCTTCACATCTTGCTACACTATATTCAAGATCGGTGCCTTCAATTGTAATATCAGTAAGTTCTTCAGACTCTTCATTCTCTTCATTCTCTATCATTACTTTATTTGGAATTCCAGTGATTTTTGAAACAGCATTGCCAACTAATTCCTCAAAATAAGACATATTATTTGCAATATCCATATCAAAATCAACAATCTTTTTATAATTATAAAGATCTTGTAACCCAGCTAAAATAAGATTTAATTTTCTATAGTTCTGATAAGGGGCTAAAATTACATCACGACTAATAAAAGAATCAATATAGTTTTTTTGATTCAAATTCTGACTAGTTGTTTCAATTAATTCTGCTTGATTAATATTATAATCAATCATTTCTTCAATTGTATTATCATCAAAAAATTTAGCCGGTACATCAGGTACAGAATCTGGCATAAATGCACTTATAAAATCAGGAAATTCATCTATCTTATCTTGTGATATCGGTGTTTTGGATATAGTTGCCATTCTAGTAAATAATGGTATTAATTTTTAAATTTTTGAATCACATTTTTGTGCTTTCAAATGACGAGTTTTACATTTTTCAGTATCACGACTAATATATGTCAAAACATATGCTGATGAAGCAATGGCTATAATACCTTGAATGTAATATTTCATAATTCTTGGACAAGAATAACAAAAAATTTTAAATCAAATTTTTGTTACATTTTTACTTTTAATTTTACTTTAATTATTCTGAACTTGGAACTGGGGCCGGTGCAGGTGCAGGGCTAGCCCCCCCTTTCATCTCAAGTACCTTAGCTCGCATTCCCTTCGGATCTTCTGCCAGCAAACGACCAGCCTCATGATTGAGTGCTGATGCAGGATTAGGATCCTTGAGAATAGACTGAATAGACAACATAATCGTCCGTACAGATTGAATCGGAGCCCATGCCTCCTTCAGAATATCCAAACAGATCTCACCAGTTGTGAGCATCACATTCGGATGATAGATTGGTGTAACAAATGTGACCTTAGGGGGCTTAAAAGGATATTCTGGTGGGAATACCATTTTAAGCTCATATTTACAGTCTTCATATACTGATTCGGAAGGCCCTGTAATAAGGGCTGTCCATGTAAACAAATCATCTCCTGCAGGTGCAGCCTGGCAACCAGGCACAGACTCTTTTGTAAGATCAGTTGATTCCTTGTTCAAACGACGAATAGCTGCTGACATGATTAAATTGTGTGATATTTGCTTGAGAATCATTAATCATTTCAATTTTTTTACCAATTTCTAATAGCAATAAATGCACCACTTAATATTAAACCTGCACTGAGACCAAATCCGAAGCCGAGGCTCCAACCATCATTATAACCTGCATCATATAAATTTTCACTAGCTTTAGCGACCCCATCTTGGAATCCTGCACGATAACCATGCATAATTCGCCCATTAACCTCTTTAAGGACTCTTTCAATATTTAGCCCTTTTGGAGAAGGAGGTTGTTGCTCAGATTTAATATAATTAGTTTCAGCTTTATCAACATTTAATTCAAATGCCGAATGTTCCACATGATCATAGTCAATTGATGATGGACTATCCATTTAGTATTTTAAGGATAGATAACTTTAGATTAAAATAAAATATTAATTGTGACATTTGAATCAAATTGTAAAGTTTCGTCATTTAATTTTGTAATTATTGTATCACTATCATTTGCATAGAGAATTGAATTATTTATATACAATATTAAAACGTATATTTAATGTAATTGCTACAGGATCATAAGGAAATTGTGTATCAACAGCAGCTATTTCTCCAGGTGCTTTTGTAAGTGTGCTTCTATTGTGATTATTCGCTTTGAATAATTTACCAATGCTAGTTGTTGTATATAATGAAGATCCTCAAGTAAAAATATTGCATCTCTACGCAGGTGCAGGTGCAGCTGCAGTACAAACACATGATGCATCTACATTCCGCTTACCAAGATCAGAATTATTAATTACATTTTTGCGACCTGTGACTAAACTGTTTAGCCATGGATTACTTGCATCACCTGTAGGTGAATCAATTAGATTTACTTGCCCTGAACTGTTGTTTTGATAAAAAGCCGCATTGTATTTGCTCCGTAGTCTTTTTGTAATCTGACTATAAGAATTATCCTTGGTTGACATTTCTAGTATTATCATAATATTTTTTATATGCATAATGAATTGACACAGATGCTGCAATTCCTGCAAAAGTACCTGCAATAAATCCATTTGTCCAAGCCATCTTATATGTTGCCTTCATCGGAACAGTAACCTTATCCTTAAAGCGATCTGCGAGACCAGGATATATTTCATTAAGAATTGCAGCTAGGCCAGCCCATTGTAACATCTTCCTATTTTCTTCTAAATAGTAGAAATGCCTACATGCAAGCGCGGAACAATACGTCGTAAGGCTTATACTCGTAAAAATGGTCGTAAAGTATCAGCAAAATGCGTGAAAAATCTCGGCGCCCCCGGTCGTTGGCGGACTGTCCATCGCTCCAAAGGTATTGGACCCTTGAAGGCTGGCCGACTCGCGCGCTTCGGCTACCATTGCGATCACTCAGTGGAGCGTCGTCATGCAGCTCTTCGTGCTGCTAGCCGTCGTCTTGGTGCCCTTGCTGTCTTCCGTATGCTTAATGCACTTGTTACATATACTAAGCGCACTAGCCCCTCGGCATCCGCTAAATATCTAGCCGATCGGAACTACGTCCGCAAACAACTGTTCTGAACCGGCAATAGCTTTATCATCCAATAGTATATGAGTAAATCCATATATTTGATGGGGTATATAGATAATAGGATATTCTCTTTCTGAGTTGTTCCATGAATCTATACTATATACTAATATACCACTATTGTACCATGGCTCTGATGTAATAGTTCCTCGGATCTGTCCATATACTGAACTGTTCCATACTATATTTGTACCAATCGGAAAATCAGCTTCAGACATTTTATCTGTCAAAAAGAAGTAACTCCTTATTTTTCAAATTTAATAGTTAAAGTTAAGCTGTAGATAACCAGGCAATAATACTATCATATGTATCACGTACTGACTTCAAATCAACTAATTGTACTATTTGATTTTCTGTCAAAAATATTAAAATTTCGTCAGCACGACGGTCAATTGACAAGATCCGTGTCTTGAAAATGAATGTGGATTCTTCACCACATTTATCGGAAAATTTAATGCCAGCGGTCATATATTCAATGTTTGGATGATGATATGTAAATACAGTTGGAGCCATTCTGGTTATTTCTATTAGGTGGATATAAACATTTGACGCATATATTATATAAGTTTTGGGGGCCACGAATGTCAATTCAAATTACACCTGAAGGCAGTGAATGCGCAAGTCCGGTTCCAAAGAAGACACTGGAAGTACAGACTTTTATGCACGGATTTGCCGTAACTGCTGGACCGCAAAAATATTTCTTCCCCTATAAAACAATTCTTTATTGCAATATTGGAAGAAAAGATGACCTCTATATACTTTCATTGAAGACAGATGGAGGTGGTACAATTAATTTATCAAGTTCTTTCCCTCTAGATGAAGAATTTGCACAGATATGTCGGCATTTTAACTAGTTGCAATAAATAGAAATGATGGGTAATGCTGCTCTAATTGCTGAACTCCTTGGAACCTTCGCACTTGTGATGTCTATTTTTGTGAGTGGTGGATCTGCGCTCGTTATCGGTCTTACACTGGCTGCTGTTATTTTCCTTGTTGGAGGCATTAGTGGTGCACATGTAAATCCGGCAGTCAGTTTAGCCATGTATTATAGCGGAAGTATGACAATGAAAGAGCTTATTAGCTATATAATTGTCCAACTTGTTGGTGGTATTAGTGCTGCACTTATTTATAAACTTTAATTGGCTTTTAGCGTCTATAACGATAGCTGTAGGCTGCAATATTTGCTGCTACCGCTATTGCTAAGATTGTTAAATGTGTCTTCAAGGAATAATCTGCATAACCTTCGGAGGAATATCCTTCCAAAGTCTCTTGAATAGGAGTTCCATCGGGATTCATGGTCTTCACTTCAGATTCCCATGTAGCTGCATCAACATCTTTGTCTTTGATCCATTTAGTTTGATAAGGAAGACCCCCGCGCCATTCAACTGTTGTGGGATCATCAACCCAAGGTTCACCTTCGGCAGAGGCAATACGACCACGTTCATCGCCAACACGCTTCGTAATTTTCTTGCATTTAGCATAACCAGTTCCAAAAAGTGCCTTCATAATTGGTGCAGGATTGAGACCAGACTTCGTGTCTTCAATGATACCGGGGGCAAGACCTCGTAACTCAACATCAAATCCTACTGACTTCATTCCCTTCTGGAAATTCTTCCCAAGAGCATCTCCCTTCGGGATTAATTCAATATAGTCCCATGCATCCGCTCCATTAGAACATTTTGCACCAGTCTTAATGAAATAATTGATACCGTAACGAGTGAAAGGGAGCCCCGCAGTCATACGATTACTTGATTGGCCGAATGCGATTGTATCCACATAATAATTGACACCCCCTATAGCCCCCATAACATCACCAAATGATCCTCCACGGCGAACACCAACTTCTCCTGGTAAAATCAGTTCATCTGCATAATTATAGTTTGGTCCGAGAAATCCTATAGCATTTTTCTCACCACCTGGAATACCTGTTGGTAACATATTTCCACGCTTATCTGCACCTATCTGCTGTGACATAGCTCCTACTTTGTGTGGGCTTTTTATGGCCTCTGACCACAAACCACATAAATTTGACAAATGATCGGTGTCAATATAAAGACTTTATAGCAATTTATATTTGAGAACAAATCAGAAAGAACTTAAACAATGGAATTATTCAAACCGGTTGAATATCGTATAAGGGGTTCAGCGACCAAAGATGAATGGAATACTATTTTGAGCAAGGTTGCAGAGGAAAAGCAGGCTTTTAATCTTGGCCCTAAGCCAGCACCCAATAAAGATTGCAATTGTGGGGAAGAGTATCGGATCTTTGAAGAAGTGTATTTGTGCAAAAAATGTGGATTGCTAATTGAAAAAGGCTTTGATCATGGTGCAGAATACAGGTACTTTGCCAATGAGGATCGTGGTGCTGATCCTTGTCGTATTGGGCCTCCTATTGATCATCGTTTGCCAGAGTCATCTCTTGGTACAGTAATTCTCGGAGGACGTGCAAACAATAAGGCGATGTATCGTATTCGCAAGTTTCATACATGGAATTCAATGCCTTACAAGGAGCGTTCCCTGCTCCAGGTCTATGAGCGTTTGCAGCTGATTGCGACAAATAATGGTCTTGGAGCATCAGTACTGGAAGACGTGAAGGATATGTTTATGAAGATCCATGAACTATGTGATCGTCGTGGTCTGAGCCGTGATGCAATTCTGGCCTCTTGTACATATTTGGTCTTGAAGAACGCTAATTCTCCACGTAAGCATACAGAGATTGCAGAGATGTTCAGTATTAGTACAACAACTTTTACGAAGGCATTGAAGTATTCTCTGGAAGTACTTACTGTTGCACAAGCGAAGAAACAATCAGCTCTTCCTGTTATTGAGATGAAGACACAAAGTAGTACTACACATGCGGAAGACTATATTAATGTTCCTCTGAGTAAACTTGCGCTCCCGCGTCATTTGAAAGAGTCTATTGAATCTGCCTGTTGTCGTGTCTGTCGTGCAGCAGAAGAGAAGAATATTTCGGTGGAGAATATTCCTCCTTCATTGGCTGCAGGTGTTATTGCATTTGTCCTTTTCCGGCAAAAGGATATTAATATCACTATACAAAATATTGCTGAAGTATGTAATATTTCAGTGGCAACTTTGCAGAAATGTTTGCGTCGCTTGGAAGTAGCCAATACTATTTTGGAGCCTTATATTATCGGACCTCAATAGATATGGGTGCAGGTGCATCAAAAGGCTTAGATAGAATACAAATGTTGAAAGCGACTGAAAGTCCAAGATTTTTAATGAATCAAATTCTTCAATTTATTTTGGAGGAGATTTCTGATAAGGATGTTTTCAAACTTCAGGATCCTCAGGTTTGTCAGAGCTTTCTTATTTTAACAGCATCTTCATTGAAAAAATACTTTGATACAATTGATTTATATCCAACAAAGGATGAACAGAACCGTCTTTATTTTCGTCGTATATCTGAACTGACAAAGCCGCAGTCAAAGCAATTAGCTGAACAGACACAGGATAATTGTACAGCTCTTGGATATTTCTATATTCGGATCCTTCAAATATATATTGCACTTGCTCTATCTCTTATTGATGATCCTAAACTAGTACCTGGGCGAATTGAATATAAGGGTACAGATATGTCAAGAAGCAGACGCCCATTGGCACCCGGAGCACGTATTAGGGGTGGAGCAGGAGGCTCAGAAGAAGATGAGCTTTATCCAAAGATGAAATATATTGGGCAAGGAGGCGCAGGATCAGATCCTGTCACATTTAGTGATTTAATTGAAGCTAACACTCTGCAAGAACCTATTGGTAGCGTAGCACGCGCAGGCGGACAAGGAAGAAAATATGCCTTTGTTGAGAAACCTCAGATTATTGTAAAACCATCAACTGAAACTACTGGAGTTGTTATGGAAGAAGGTATTATTAATAATATTTCAGTTAGACGTCAGCCAAGACGCTATGGTTACAATAATGATTATAGCTATAATAGAAGTGGTAGCCAAAGTCAGCGTCCAGCAATAGGAATCCGCTTTGTAATAGAGGATCAGCAATCTATTATGCAAATTCCTGAAATTTCTGTTGGAGGTGGACGGCAGTCCATTAGCCCTCCTATATCAATTACTCTTAATGAACAATATAATCCAACTGATTATCAAGTAGGTAGGACCTTAGCTGAGTTTTTTGACAGAGTATTACAGGAATTAAATAATAATAGAAAAAGCCGAATTCTAGAATCTCTGAGACAACAGCAACCACAACAGCAGCAAGTCCGTCGTCGTGAAGCAATTCCTCTAACGGCCTCAAGAGCTATGCCTGCATTAGATTTCAGTCAAAATATACAGGCTCTTGCTGCAAAACCGCTTGCACATTGTGTTGCACGTTCATTCCAACTTTTAAATATTGATGCACTTGGTTCCCAAGTTCCTAAATCTGCAGTTACACATATATGTGAAACAAAATTCAAGGATGATATTGTTGTACCAGGAGCAGGTGAATCAATTGCTCGTATTCCTGGAGTTCATGCACTTAATTTCTTATTCTTTGTTTTAGATAAAACACCAAGACTGACAGATAGAACTAGAGAAGAATATGCATTGTCTTTGTCGGCTCTATCAAAGGCTTTTTCGGGGAGTCCACGTGTTTATGAAATTGGTGATTCTGAATTAAAAGATGGCTCTAAGGCAATAGAAACAGTTCGTGCGACAACTGCTCCATGCAAGAAGCGTGGTGATCAAATTATTGGAGAGCCTGCAGTGAAGGTGGCGCGTGCTGGTGCTGCATCTCTTTGGTCTTTTCAGCGTGCACATGCTGAACGTGTTGAAAAGATCTTTAGAAAGCTCTTTAGTATTGACAAGACTGGTGAAATCTCATTTAATGATTTTGTCTTCCAGAATGGCATTGCCGGCGTTAATACAATTGCTGCTGAAGCAAGAGTAGTACTTGTAGAGTATTATAGCAAATGTGAAGAGATTTACAGGGCCACTGTTGCTCAGATGGGTGCTGCTCTATAAGATTAACACAGGCTCTGCCTTCATGTAAATACCTGTATCTATATGAAATCCATAAATATGATATGGACCATCTTTGATCCATTCTGGTCCAAATCGCAGCTGCGCTCCATCCATCCATATCCAAGGACTATTAAATGCCACCGATGCGGCTTCACTCAGCTTCTTTGATGCATCAATTTCTTCGCTGTCCATGAGTTGTCCGCTTCGGACTATTCCTGAACACCATATAATAGGATTTTCATCTTCATAATGCACTTCATGACCTAATACGAAGACCGCTGCAACTGTTCCATTAAAACCATGATAAGCGAAGATTCTGGATCTGCTTCCAGGAAGTTGATGAATAAAATAATTTGTTTTTCCACTGAAGGTTTGTGCGAAGGTTAGAAGTTGATCTGAAGTCCATTCTTCTACATCTCTTGACTGCCTTTGGCAGGAAGCTAGAACATATCTGAAGACATATTCTGAAGAACGAAGTGAAGGCATTGGAAGGGCACTTCCTTCCTTCATGAAAATACATGCATAATCACCAATGGCTGCATGCTCCCTATATAATTCATTGAGAAGAGCCGATCCAAGACCCTGCCGCCATTTACTATAATGCACACAGAACATGTCTATCCAGCGAACTGTGAAGTCGGACCATTCTTGACTGATTCCTAGACGTTTTATTGGTCCAAGAGGTTGACTCATAATTGTTCCAAAGATCTGTTGGCCTTCTGGCATTTTACAAACAAGCAAAATGAAATCATGGTTTCCGAGCTGTTCTGCAAGTAACTCAGGATCATATAAAGTTACAGGAGAGTTTGGACGGCGAAAATGATCTTTCCAGAACTTGCAGATTTGCGGTATATCGGCTGGCGCGGCACGACGAATATGCCATTTTGGCGCTATAGGCTGTGCTGCTGGCGCCTCTAAAAGTTCTGGTTCTTTAGGCCCGCAGAAAAGGCTTTTGAGATAGTGTTTAAATGTTGGACCCGGTTTATTATTCCAGAAGCTCATTATTTTATTATTTGCTCTTTCGGTTTATATTTTAGCAATTTTATTAGACTAGGGTCAAATGCAGCAGCAAAAAGAAAAGAAGCCAACTTGTAATCATTGCAAACGCCGCCTAGGACTAATGATCTGGACCTGTCGCTGTGAGCGCATCTTCTGTCAATCACATTTACCTGCAGAAGAACATGGATGCACATATGACTATAAGGCTGCCTGGACAGGACCAGGAGCTACTGTAGTGCCGACTCACGGTCTAGAAAAAATCTAGTCATTAAAGACCTAATTAATATCCTCTACGCAAATGTGGAGGAATATAATAATTTACATATTTGCTGAAGATCGTATTAGTCCATTTACCAAATAATGGAATTCCTTTATAGTAGAATGAAATATCGTTCTTCTCTGTCAAACAATCTGGAAGTATATGCCATTTATCGGCCGCATTCATTTCTGCAAAATATGCAGCAGCACGATCAAATTGTTCTTGTGTCACAAAGGCACGGAAGAAATGATATTGCACGTATATGTTCGGTCCATAGTTGTCTTCAGTGCCTTCAATACACTGATTCATATAATAAAGGTTTTTCAAATCATCTAATTTAGCTTCTTCGGCGACCTCTCTACGAGCTGCTTGTGCCATGGTTTGAACAATAGATTCATAGCGATTACGACGATCCTTCGGTTCAACACCACCCTTCGGTGCTTCCCACTTCGGTCTATAATCTTTTCTTGATTTTACAACAATAAATGTGTCTGGGTTTTCTTCGGAGCCTTCTTGATACACCGAAACAAACACCACTACTCGTAAATATACTTTCCATCCTTCTTCGGGATGTTTTGCATATATGATCTTCTTAAAATGTTGGCGTGGATCAGGTGCATCCCAGGCATATAATAGTCCTGGCTGCAAGATATTGTGCTGTTGCGGTTGTTCTACTGGATTCATTCCTATCAAATTGTTGTTATAGTAGAATTTAATTACTATAATATCAATTTTATATGGGCAGACTATTAATGCGTAAATAGCAGTAAATAGGAATATTCAAATCCAATATCCCGTTCATCTATGAAACCCTGATAGAGCCATCCAGCTGCCTTCGCCTTATTTACTATTACCTTGATATCAGGCATATTAAATGTATGACGCTGACGTCTAACAGATCCATCCTTGAAGCGGAATGTTTCACGGAATTCTGCATCCTTGTCAGATTCTCCATCTAAATGGAATTCAGCCTCATAGTCAAAAGTATCAAAATTGACTTTTGATTTACTGACACGTTCCTTGGAATATTTCTGTACAGAGAATGCAAACGGACTTGCACTATCCAAAATAGGATCAAACTTGTATTTATTGACCACTTGGACCGCAAGATAACCACCTGGAGCAATCCATAGCGATAAGTTGCGGAAAAGCCCATCAATATCAGGCATGTAATATAGTGAAAAGTACATTATAGATGCACAGTCAAATTCTTGAGGCTTACAAATACTAGGATCAATGGCCGTGCCTTCTCTCCATTCAATAGATTGTTTTTGCTTCTCTGTCAAAGTTGATGCAGGTAGATTCTTTTTGGCTGCATATTCAAGCATGGCTTTAGAATTATCAAGAGCCACAACCTTGCCGACACCTTCTTTGGCAAAAGCAATGGCTGCTACGCCTGTGCCGGCACCAATATCTAGGATGCGCAACTCGGATTGCTTTTTGTCACCAAATTTCCATTTTGCCAGGAGCAAAGCGACTTCTGCCTGTGTTCTCTTGGAACCTTGAACAAGTTGATCATAAATGGATGCATAGAAACTATCGTAGATCTTGTCGTTTGAGAGCCACTCATATTTACTTTTATCAGCCTCTGAGTCGGCCTCCTGGCCGACAAAACCTTCTCTAGTTCCTTCGTTTGCGACTGGCCTTGTAGGCACCGGAGGTCCCTTTAATGGCTGAGGCTTATAAAATCTATCTAAAAATACAAGAACAACATAATTAATGGCAAAAACAATTAGTATTGCTAAAAATACTAGCTGCCATGTACATAGAGCGGGTTTTGCCGACGGCATTCTATTTGACTATTATAGTTTATTGACGCCTTTTATTGCGTCTTGATTGCCGTCTGCGCCTAGTTCTTCTGCCTCCTTTTGCTTGAACAGGTTCATTAAATGTCCATGTACTCATATTAATATTATTCATAGTAGGTCTAAGCTTAATTTGTGGGACAAGTATAGTGTTCGCAATAGGTGTTGAAGGACGAGAAATAAGATTTTCTGGAGTCAGAAGGAATCTAGAACCTTTAGCAGTTGGAAGCCGATGCGCAGAAGGCGCAGATGAAGGCGAAGAAGTAGAAGGCGCAGATGAAGGCACACGTGATATTACTGATTCAGATCTTGAGGAATTTGACCTTACAATTTCATTATTGTTGCTAAGTAAATTAATTGACGCAGATCTAGGTTTTACACGAGGCCTTGATCTTGACCCTGTAACATTACGAATTATTTCATTAATATTATATTTTTTGAATTGGTGTAATAGCATGAATATTTCATCATCACTTTTTGTATTATCATATAAAAGATTTAAATAACGAGGTTCAATATTAAATTCTTCTTTTAATGTAGTTTCAATTGATTTTTTATTATATATTTTAGGCTGTGATTTCATTATTTCAATAGCATTAATATTATTTGGAAAAGTACCTTTTGGTAAAAAATATAATAGTACTTTCATGAGTCGCAATAAATAAAATGATTCTACTAATTCTAATGTCTTATAATATCTGGAATCTAAATTAATACTTTCCAATGTTTTTGATCTATAACTATTAGGTGTCTTAAATACTAATATATAAGAATATATATCATTTGTTCTTGAACTAACATATTTTGGCGGCGTATTAATATTACGCAAAAATGATGGTAGTTCATTAAATGATAGAAATGTTGCATGTCTGTGATTATGCGGAGCGGGGTGCATATAAACATATTCTTTGTTCTCTGGGAATTCTCTAATTCCACGAGTTATACAAGACCACTCATAGTCAAATCTGTTTATCATTATACCAATTAAATTATCATTTCCTGCTAAAGGTTTCCCATTAAATGTAGGATTTCCATCAGAAGTAGGTATCAAACTCGGAGATATATCTTTCATTAGTTGTTCAATCCATATATCTGGATTGTGTGTTTTTGGTAATTTATTTACAGTAACATTATAACGCAAAATATTACTTAAAATATATTGTACTCCTTCTTCACTATAAAACCCAGAATTACAATAATCTGCATTTAATTCACAAATTGCATTAATATTTATTTTTAAATGAATATTTTCTTTTTTTAAAGCTAATGGAAGAGAGCTACATAGATTTGGATGTTCCCAAACCCACCCTCTTCTTTGTGGGATTTTTGAAGTATCAATAACTAACTCATTATATCTATTAGTATGTGCTATTTTTGGTTCTTGTAATAAATTATTTAATGTAGCCTGTGCACTACTTATAAACTCATTACTATCTAAATAAAAATCAGAATCTGCTATCTTTTTTGTTGTATATTTATCCAATGATGTATCTTCTGATCGTGTCAGACCAGCATAATTTGTTATACTTTTTAATGCACCGAGCATAATCCTATATATGCGCTATATTATAATTTTAAATTTATTGTTCATTAAAAGATGTCAAATATTTTCACGGAAAAGTTGGCTTCGGCAGATCCAGAGGTCGCTTCACTTCTTGTGCAGGAAATGGAACGTCAGCGCACAGGTATTGAGCTTATTGCTAGTGAAAACTTCACAAGTCAGGCTGTTCTAGAATGTCTTGGCTCCGTGGCGACTAATAAATACGCCGAAGGCCAGGTTGGTCGTCGCTATTATGGCGGTAATGAGATCATTGATCAACTTGAGGGGCTAGCACAGCGTAGAGCTCTCCAGGCATTTGGTCTAGATCCTAATGTGTGGGGCGTTAATGTACAACCTTATAGTGGATCAGTAGCTAATGCTGCAGCGTATTTAGGGCTCCTAAAACCGGGAGAACGACTTATGGGTCTTAATCTACCATCAGGTGGCCACCTCACACATGGTTACCGAACTGCCACAAAGGCTATTAGTAGTAGTGCAACCTATTATGAAAGTAGTCCATATGAGATCGGTGCAGATGGTCGTATTGACTATGATGGTATGTTGGTGCGTGCACGCACTGATAAGCCACGACTAATTATTTGCGGTGCATCCGCTTATCCATATGATATTGATTATGCGCGGTTCCGCTCAACAGCAGATGAAGTCGGTGCATATTTAATGGCCGATATTGCTCATATTGCAGGTTTTGTTGCAACTGGTCTGATGGCAAATCCATTTGAGTACTGTGATATTGTGACAACTACTACTCACAAAACTCTGAGAGGTCCACGCGCGGGTATGATCTTCTATCGCCTAGCACTCAAGCAGCAGATAGAAAATGCAGTTTTCCCTGGATTACAAGGAGGTCCACATGAGAATCAGATCGCTGCAATTGCTACACAGATGCTGCAAGTCGGCTCTGCTAGCTACCGCGACTACATGACACTTGTGCGAGCAAATTGTCAGGCACTTCTGGAGGCTCTGCGGTCACGCGGATTCCAAGTAACTGATTCAGAAAATCATTTGTTTTTGCTTTCATTAAAGGATAAGGGGCTTACTGGTGCACAAGCAGAGAAGGCTCTGGAGGCAGCAGGAATATCGGTCAATAAAAATATGATATATGGTGATGTGAGTGCCTTGAAACCATCAGGTGTTCGTATTGGAACACCTGCAATCACTAGTCGTGGTTTGCAGCCGGCCGATATGGCTACAGTGGCTGATTTTATTATTGAAGCATTGTTGTCAGTGGATGATGCTGATGTTCTAAAAATTATTAGATCACGTGTAGCCGACTTTATGCGCAAATTCGCTTTCTATAATTAGGCGATGCAAGTGCACCAAATACATAGGAGCCATCTAGCTCTCTTTGAGCAATCACTCTATAGCCATCTGTTACATGCATGTAAATAATCATGAAATAATTCTGTTCTGTCAAAATTATATCAGGATTTTCATAGATTTTCTGCCGTGTGCGTTGTTCCAAAATATGTTTAAATCTATCAGCCAATTCTAGTTTTGGCCCTAATTCTTCAAATGCATATGTATTAAATCTAACCTTGTATGGGTCCTGGGGTCCCTGCTGTGTAATAAATGCAGCACATTTACCACCCAGGAGTGCCAAGAAATCATCCAATGATTTAATTGGACATTCTATGAACTCCTGGTAATCTTGAGGTAAAGGGTATGTAATCATATTTGTTTTAGTTTGTGATAAAATTTTCAAATTTTCTTTGGATTTATAGACCTAAACTGCCAATTATGTATTAAATTAATGAAAGCTCCTAGTATTTTTAATCAAGTTGATACAGGTGCAGCATTTTGCCATTTTTTTGATGATACAGCACAAGGTATTTGGGATCAAGCATTTTATTATGGTGCAATGATGGGATTCTTTATGGGCATCTGTATGATGAATGCTTTAAAGGGCTAGGCTAAACAATTAAATCAATAATTAATTAATGGAGTATATTTTAGTGACAGGAGGTCTAGGATACATAGGATCACATGTTGTTTTGGATTTATTAAAACATGGTCAAAATGTAATTATTGTAGATAATTGTTCAAACTCGGATGAATCTGTATTAGAAACTATTAGGCCTTTAGAAGATGGAAGATTGGTCTTTTATAAAGCAGATATAAGAAAGGGCAAAGAACTGGTTGCAATTTTTATGGCACATAAGGTGGCAGCAGTGATACATTTAGCTGGATCTCAGGGCTCTTCAGGACCTCCGTTGCATCATTTTAGTAATAATGTTAGTGGAACTATATCATTACTTGGGGCAATGAAACATTTTGGTTGTAGGCGACTCATTTATGGATCATCTGCGGTCATCTATGGAAATACGTTAAATCCTGTGAGAGAGCAAGATAGAGTTGGACATGGTTATTTGAGCGCTTATGCGCGAAGCGTACATATGGTAGAACAAATTCTACAGGAACAGCTGGCATCTGATCCAGATTGGTCTGTCTGCGTGTTACGACTATTTGAAGTATGTGGATCTATGGGACAATTCCCTGAACGAAATAGCATGCTATATTGGCTAAAATATGACCAAGAGGTACCTATATATGGTGCAGAGCATCCAACACCCGATGGCACATTAGTCAGAGACTATGTGCATGTTGCAGATGTTGCAGCAGCTTTTTTTTCTGCTATAAATAGGGTGTCTTCAAGGGGCTTACATATTTATAATATTGGATCAGGAAGAGGAGTATCTGTGCTAGAGTTTTTGAATTGTTTTTCAAAAGTTAATAATGTAAATATAACATGGAGATTCATAGAACCACGTCAGAATGATGTTCCTATATTATATGCATGTATAGGAAAAGCATTTAATGAACTTGGTTGGAGGTCGCAAAAAACAATTAATGATATTTGCGCTTTCTTGTAAGTTTAGATGATGACTTTTGTTTCCTGCAAGTCCGGGCCCTCTTAGAATGAGCACAGCCACTTTCATGTGTTGCAAGACGATTACAAACAGCTTTATATGGATCTGCTCCATCAGCAAATTTACAACGAAGGCGCCAGAGCCATGCAACTGCAGATTTTTTTGTGTGAAAATTAGGCATTTCTTTGGCTTGAAGCCATGCTTTACGCCAAGATGATGGCATTGCTGCAGGTAGAGTAAGCCAGAATTTACGCCACATAGTGAACCGACGTTTTGGAGGTAATAAATTCCATTTATTGAGCTCTTCGTCTGAGGCATCCGCCAGAGCAGCCACCCCAGGTGCATCTGGCATTGGACTACCTTGACCTGCAAATGGATGATTGTTTGCAACACTAAATAAGAAATCCCATCCAGGGAACATTTCACAGGGATCTGGGCCATCAGTCGGGATATATCGTCCATAAATTTTACGTACTTCCGCTAAACTTGGATCAGGAGGAATTGTTTGGCCTTGGGCTCTCAATTTATCATTGACTAATGAATGGATCTTCCAGAGCCAACGAACTAGTGCTTTGCGACTTTTAAGTGCCGGCTCTGGTGGTAATTGGCGGTAATAATCTGTTAATGAAGCACGACAGAATTTACATGGAAGTATATAAGGCAAAGTTCGCAGAAACTCACGCATTGCTGGGGCCCTAGATGGCTCATATGCAAGTGTCATTGTATGAAGGAGCTTCCAACCTGGAGGACCCCAAAATTTGGTATCCATATCTATTGTATTGAACACATAATTAAAAGATATTATAAACTAATAATATTTAATTCAATTCGGAGTTTATCTAATAAAACTTCATCAAAAAGACCGGTTTCTGGTGGTCCATAACGTTTAATATATTCAATATATTCATATTTAATACCCATAGTAACTTTTGGAACAACAATAGATGCCATGACTGGTCCTAATGCTTTTTGCCCACCACATTTCTTTTTAAGATCATCAAATGTGTTTTTAAGTGAAACGGTAAGATCTCTTAATTTTTCGGAAAGTTTATTAAAAAATTCAATTGATTTTGCAGCATAAAATGATAATACATCATCTAAGGTATTAATACCGGCTGCACTTGATGCCGTATTCCCTTTTAAAATATATCGTGGCATATCCTTATTGTATATCATATAATTAATAGGATGGCAACACGTTATCGTCGGAGAATGTTACGTGAAAATAATTATCGTTCTACCTATATTATGTCGGCTAATGTAATTAATATGGATAGTCCATATTTATTTACACCAAATGACGTTTCAAAAGCTAATCAGTTACATCCTTTAATTCGCTTCACAAATACTATAGATGGTAATTCAATTGATCAGTTAATTGATATTGAAATCTCAATAAAAAATAAAAATTTATTACTTGATATATATAAAAATTTTTTCAATTATATATATTTACTGTTTGACCTATTAATGAAACCAGATGTTGCTGATAATATTGATCAAATAATTTCATATGCAAATTTCATAGTAAATTACATCAACAATATTCTGCTAAAATTAAAAAAACCAACTGATGATATTGGTATTGATATTTTGGATAAAGCACGTGATGTTATTATTACTATTATTGAAGATATATCTCGTACAACCAATTTTACAATTACCAATTATCGTATAGATTATCTAAATGATGTTATTAATGAAACAAAATACATTATTGAAAACGGAATTTCTGAAGAAAACGTTTAATATTCCTAACAAATCTGGATTTTATTCCGGCATTATGTATTTTTATTAATCCGATCGGTTAAAAATAAATCTTTGTCTTTAACATAAAGATGGCCGTTCAACCTACCCCTGTTACTGTTAATTTTGACGTCAACGTCAATGCTTCTCATTCCGTCACTATCTTTGAGGATAGCCCTGTTACCCTTGAGGATGTGATTGTTTGCTCAACTACACTCCCTGTCTCCAATCTTTATGTCAGTGATGCTGCTGATGAGGCCCTCTTTGAGTTCCAGGGTCAGGATGCTGAAATTGCTGGCAGAGTTCTCGTTGGCGAAGCCTCTTTCGGTACTACCGCCCGTGCTGCCACCTTTGCATCTGATCTCGCTGCTATCTTAACTAATGATAATAATGTTACTGATGCTCTTGATGCAACTAGTGCACAACCTTTCAATGAAGCGAACAAGTATACTTCTTCCTTCAAGGAATACACCTCTTTCGGTCGTGTTGCCCTCGCTGCCTATGCCCACCACCTCTTCGGCCACGTCCAGGCCACTGCCGCTATCACCAATGATTCCGATATTGTTGAGCACATGAACGGTGAGGGTGTTGGCAAGGCCAATATCTGCTCTTCTCTTGTTGCTGCCATCTATGGTATGATCTCTGATGATGCCACTGATGTTGTTAAGCAGGTCATCGGTCAGGACTCTTCTCGTACTCGCGATGTGGATAACGATCTCACCAGCCCTGACTCTTGGCAGCGCCTCAAGTGGATTGGTGGTGATAAGATCTACCTCCAGGTCACCCTCCAGCGCCCTACAACTGTCCAGGTTGCTGATGGTGATGATGATGTCCAGCAATACGTCCCTGCTTCATCCTCCATCCCTGCCAACATCAAGTACAGCTTTGAGATCACTCTTGAGGAGGTTGTTGCTTAAATAATATAATATATACATATATTGAATATAAATCAATAATTACTTTATTATTAATTTATATTGTTTAGCAAAAAATCTTATTCTTTAATATAATGGCTGTTCAGTATACTCCGGTATCTGTTAATTTGAATATTAATGTTGATACACAGCATAGTGTTACAATTTTTGAAGATGTTCCTGCTGAAATTAATAATATTATAAAATGTAAAACTAAACTACCTGTTTCTCATTTTTATAATAGCGGTGATATTGATGAAGCGTTATTTGAATTCCAAGGTCGTGATAATGATATTATCGGTAGAGTTATTGATAATTTTGCAATTTCTCAAAGAAACCAAAGTTTGAATGATTCTCTTGAATCTATTTTAACTGATGAAACAAATGATTTTGATCAATTAAATGCCACTAACGCAGTACCTTTCAATATCTTAAATAAATATACAAATGATAATTACAAAAAATATAAATCTATAGGAAACCTTGTTCTGGCCATTTATGCACATTATCTTTTTGGTCATGTACAGGCTACTGCTGCGATTGTTAATGATACATATATTATTGATTATATGAATGGAGCAAGTGAAACAGATGCAAAAATTATTTCTAGTTTAGTTAATGCAATTTATGATATGGATGAATTAGCTGCAACAAAAGTTTGCAAGCAGGTAATTGGACAAGATGCATCACGTACAAGAGATGTTGATAATGATCTTAGTAGCCCAGCTTCATGGCAACGTCTTCAATGGAAAACTGGTGATATAATTTATGTCCAAGTTACAATTCTTCCTCCTACTTCTGTAACTGTTGGTGATGGGCTAGCAGATATTCAAAAATATATTCCTCAAGCAACTGAAATACCCCTAACAGGTATTAAATATAATTTTGAAATTGAGCTTGTTGAAGATATTGTTTATTCTCTTAATGGTAATGTAAGTACATTCTATAATATTGCTGCAAATGACCCTGATACTACTTCAACAACTATTACTTTACTACCATCATATGTAGGTAGAGGTTCTGTTATTTGGGAATCAACAGATCCAAATGTTGCAAGTATTACAACAAATCCTGAAAATATCAATGAAGTTCTGGTCACTGCAACTAATTTTGGTTATGCATCTATTCGGGCAATTATAGATGGTAAGATATACACATATCCTATTAGTGTTATGCGCCGTTTAACAACAGATTTCAATCAAACTACAATTTATGGTCTGAATACTTTAGATATAACTTTAGAACCAGCGGCAACTGAATCTGATACTGTTGTTTGGACAATTGATAATACAAAGTTTAATCAAACATATTTTGATAATCAGTCGGCTAACATAAATGCTAAAACTGTAAATGCAATTGATTACACTAATGCAACTACAGTCAGTGTATCAGTAAATGGGCTCACTTATTCTATAATCCTATCTATTGTACCTACAGTCAGACCTATTGAAACAGAGATCAATACAATACCAATTAATAATAAAACTGTTTATACAATTGGTGATATGTTACAGTTAAATGTTTTAAATTACTATCCCCCAAATATGTTACCACAAGATTTTAATTTCTACTTTAGAAAACCAGATGGACAATTAACAATTAATCCTCAAGGAGCAGGTGATTATGACACATATGCAACTATTTCTCTGGATCAAGTTGGAACATGGCAATTTTATATTGTGCATAATAATAATAATACTTCATTAGGAGGGTTATATGCATGGGAAGATCTTAGTAAATTCTCTAGAAAATGGATTGCACAAGTATATGACGTTGACGAGTCACCTCAATATGTAATTACAACTGAAACAACTCTATTAGAAGTTGGTAATACATTTACTGTAACTTTATCACCTGCATATGAAGGTGAAGGAGTGGTGACATGGTCTTCAACTAATTCAAATGTTCTTTCTGTTACAACAATTGATAATAATACAGCATCTATTGAAGTAATTGGTTATGATGCTACACCTACTATTATAACTGCAGAAGTAGATGGCATTACTTATACTAAGATTATTAATGCTGCACCTGTCTATAAAATTGTTGCACCTATTAATAATTTAAATGGTACTAATCAAACAACAACTATGAAACTATGGCCATCCTATACTGGTACTGATAATATCACTTGGTCCACAAATGATGCTACATTATATACAGTAACAAAAATAAATAATAATACTGCTCAAATCACCTCTTTAAAAGAAGGTCTTGGAACTATTACTGCTACATTAAATGGCACTACTTATTCTAAAGATTTGTCAGCAATTCCTTATTCTATAAAACAGCTAGGATTATTCCAACAAATTGGATCGGTTATTAACTTATCACTTACTCCTAATTATGTTGGAATAAACCCAATTCAATGGGAATCAAGTGATCCATCTATAATAAAGGTACTTGATAACGGCATAAATCAAATAGGTATTCAAAAAACTGGATTTGGTACAGCGACAATAACTTGTACTATTGAAAATGAAAATATTGTACTGACTAAAACTATTGTGACCACTGAACTTTATAATAATAATAATACAAGTGAAATCTATTATCTAAACTCAAATTTAAATGTATATCTTGAACCAACTATTGCATCATTGGGTACAGTTACATGGAGCACAAATGAGCCATCTGTTTATACAGTTACTAAAGTTAGTGATACACAAGCAACTATTAATACTAAAGCATATAGTAATACCGCTGCAGTTACAGCAACTGTTAATGGCAACACATATTCCCTTGTAATACCAGTTAAACAATTTAATCATATCACAAGTGCATCATTACAATTCTATGGATTAAATGCATCTGATGATCAAAATGCAACATTGATACCTATTTCTGATTCATTTACTCATCAAATTAGAATGACAGATATTTTGCCAGTAAATGCAAATCCTCAAGCATTTGAATTTTTATATGATCCTTCAATTTTAGAATTAATTGTATTTGATACATATGCCTATATTAGAGGAAAACAACCTGGTTATACTGAAATAGAAGTTGTGCAGGATTTTGGTACATTTAATAGAAAATGGGCTGTGCGTGTTATAGCAGATGGTCAAACTCCTGCGTATACTATTGAATCTGATTTAAATACATTAACTGGTGGAGGTACTGTTGCTAATTTAAGCCTTTCACCTGCATATACTGGAGCTGGATCTGTTACATGGTCTGTAGTTAATCCTACTAGTACTACTATATTAACAATAAATAAAATAGATAATAATAATGCACAAGTTTTACTTAGAGGTTTTAATTCTTCACAATCATATATTACTGCAACAATAGATGAAAATGTGTATATAAAACATATACCGATTATTAATGATGGAACTGGTAATGCTTTTTCTAATAGACTATTTGTTGCTGAAAATAATGATTACTCTGTGATAGCACCTGCTGGAGCTTCCAGAATCTTCACATTAAGTCCTGCTTACACTGGAAATGGAAATGTAGTATTTTTATTTGGTAGCAGCACTTCTCATGCCACTATAGAAAAAATAGATAATAATACTGTAAGAGTGACATGTACTACTACATCATATTTGTCTCCAATAAATCTTACATTTAGAGCAACTCTTTTTGGAATAATTTTCGGATCACGAACTATTGGTGTTAATGCTCGTAAAATAATAGCCGATCAGACATCTTTAACAGGCGGCGGTACTGTCATAAATCTATCACTATCTCCAGCCTATACTCAGGATGCTTCTAATATTACATGGACAGTTAATAATCAATCACTATTACGTATTACAAAAATTGATAATAATAATGCACAGGCTGTAGTAATAGGATACAGTGCAACAGCACCTATAATTACTGCAACACTTAATAGAATTCCAGTTGGTGCTGCCTGGACATTACAACTTCTAATGGTCAATGATGGAAATAATAATGCTTTCTCTAGAACCCTTGTTCCAGAAAATAATGATACATCTATTATCACGCCAATAAATGCATCACGCTTGTATTCATTTAGTGTCCCATATACTGGCAATGGTACTGTAATATTCACTTCTAGTGATCCATCAGCTGCATCTGTTGAAAAGGTGGATAATAATACAGTCCGAGTAACATCACTTGCATCATCATTAACAAGTGTTACAATAAGTGCAGCTGTCTTATCATATACATTCTCAAGTGTCGTTATACAAGTCGATAATGTCTAAAGATTTGTATTATAGTATTTTTGATATATTAGAAGAAGATATATAGTATAGAAATAAAATATAAAGTTTTAAATACAGATATTTAAATTTATAATTTAAATATTAATATATTGTATATTTAATAATTATTTTTATATAATTCTTAAATACTATTATTTTTCTAAATAACTATTATAAATGGCAGCAGAACACACTCCGGTTAGTGTTAATTTAAATATTAACATTAACACTGAATATGGTGTAACTATATTTGAAGATACACCAATTAGTGTGAATGATATAGTGATTTGTAAAACAAAATTAGGAGTTAGTAATTTATATGTAAGTGATGCGGCAGATCAAGCACTCTTTGAGTTTCAGGGTCAAGATGATGAAATAGCTGGTCGTATTGTGAGCAATTTTGCAAATGAAACTAATTACACATTCTTGGTTTCAGCACTTGCGGCTATTTTGACTGATGATAGTAATAGCTCTGATGCATTGAATGCATACCAAGCAGCACCATTTAATAATTATATTAATGATGTGCCACAAATGAAGCTCTATAAATCATTTGGTCGTCTAGCTCTTGCAGCATATGCTTACTATCTATTTGGACATGTACAAGCAACGGCTGCTATTACAAATGATACTGCTCTTATTAATTTTATGAATGGCGAAGGGCCAACAGATGCACAAATTGCATCCACATTGGCAACAGTTATTCATAATATGAATACAACAGGAGCGACTAAGATTTGCAAACAGGTAATTGGACAAGATTCATCGCGTGCTAGAAATGTTGATAATGATTTAAGCAGTCCTGGATCTTGGCAACGTTTGCAATGGGTAGCAGGTGACAAGATTTATTTACAAGTCACTTTACAACGTCCAACTACTGTAAATGTAGCTGATGGAATAGATGATGTCCAGCATTATGTTCCATTGGCAAGTACTGTTCCTCTTAATGGAATTAAGTACAATTTTGAAATTGAAATAGAAGATGATCTAATTGCTCCAGAAATTAATTATACTGTAGGTACAACTTATACAGAAGGCTTTGCAATTACCTCAGTATTGCCAACAAGCACTGGTGGCTCTGTTAGAACATACAGTATTTCACCTGCATTGCCTACCGGTCTAACATTAAACACATCAACAGGTCAAATTTCGGGAACTCCAACTGTTGTAAGTTCTACTACTAGCTATACAATTACTGCAACAAATCCTGCTGGTTCTGATACCTATTCATTTAATATGCAGGTTGCAAGTCCAAAGGCTCTGTTTTCCAAGCAAAATTTAGGAAATTGCAGAGATTTCTGTTTAGATTCACAGGATAATTACTATGTAATCATGGATACATCAATTAATACATCTACTTCTGATATAAATGGTGATGGATCTGTTATTATTCCTGCAACGACAAACTCAGCTTCAGACATTAAAACATGTTTGATTAAATATAATAGCAATGGAACTGCGCTTTGGTTGAAATCAGTTAAATTAGTTGGTGCGATCGGAAGCAGAGTCTATTCTGATTCACAAGACAATGCGTATGTAACCTATAGAAATGTGCTTACATCTGAGAGTAATCTTGATATAAATGGCGATGGTTCATTAATTATTACACCAGTTGCCTCTGTAAATACAAATGGTATGATTGTTAAATATAATTCTAGCGGTATAGCACAATGGTACAAAGAGTGGAATGGACAACAATTGATGGCATTCAGAGTGCGTAATAATTCTATTTATGCAACATATAGATGCTTGACAGCTACAACGCTTAATTTTAATGGAGATAATTCCGTTACGTTATCGCCTATCGTGGATGATCGCTTTATTGTAGTTTATAATACATCGGGTGTTGTTACTGCGTGCAAGATTCTTACCAGTTCAGGTGCTAACGGAATAGCTGTGCAAGATATTGCAATTGATAGTTCAGGCAATGTCTATTTGTCTGGAACAACAAATAATACTAGTACACTTTATTTAAATTCAGCCCAAACTATTAGCTTTGCCGCAGTTTCAGGATCAGTTGATGCATTTGTAATTAAATATAATTCATCCTTTGAAGCTCAATGGGCTAAAGCAATTACAGGAACATTAGCAGAAAATGCAATTAGATGTAAGGTTGATTTAGAAGATAATGTCTATATCACTGGTACATATAATTCAGCTTCAACTACTGATCTAGGAAATGGTGTTGTTTTACCAGCAACAACAAATGGCGATGGTTATATTGTTAAATTTAATGGATCTAATGGCCAGGCTCTATGGTCTAAGGTCTTTGTTGCCCCAGATAACCCAGGTACTGTTACAAATGTAGCCTTTGATAGCAGTAACAATGTCTATATCACAGGTGGATATACAAATAGTACTACTTACACAATAGAAACAGGTGTTACCTTCCCAGCTACAATTGGATATGCAATTTATTTAATTAAATATACCAGTTCTGGTGTATATAAATGGCATAAATTCTATGATGGAAATGGAACAGAATCTGGTCGTGGAATTTTATTGAATAGTGCAAATGAAATATCACTTCTAATTAATATACTGAATGTAACGAATATCCAGCTTAATGGTGACAATTCAGTTGTTTTGGCATCTACAGGCGGTGGATTCCAATTCTCAGTAGTTAAGTTTGGATTAAATTAAACATATAATATATTATAATATATTTAGTTGTATAGCAAATAATATTTATATTTATTTTCAGCCAAGATCTTTATAATAGTTAATTTGAGTGTTGCATTTGTTTGAATTTCCGCATTTGTTTGAATGTCGCATTTGTTTGAATGTGATATATAAAAATACATTGATCTAAATATTTTAATATAATTATTTAGAAGAATGAGTAACGTACAAGTTGATCTAAATATTAATGTGAATGCACAAGCATCTGTAGAGATTTTTGAAGATACACCACAACCATTGACAAATGTGATTGTATTTCCTGAATTCACAATGCCAATAAATAGACTATATGAATCCGATCTTTCTGGCGGCTCTCTATTTAGATTTCAAGGACAAGATAATCAAATTGTAGGTGAATTAGATGATGTTTTTGCAACGAATGCTAATAAAGAATTACTGAAGGTAGATTTACAGAGACTAATCACCAGCTATTGTGTTGCGAGAGATATTAACTACGACATTAATAATCTATCTATTATTGGAAGCAATAATTTAGCAACACCATTTGATAATAATAATTATAGTAATAACATTCAGTATTATTCTTGGGCATCAAATAAAGGAATAGGTGGTCTTGTTCTGAGTGTATACGCTCATTATTTATTTGGCCATGCACAGGCAACTGCTGCAATAACTAATGATACAACTTTAATAAGTAATATTCTAAGTGATGCTGAAGGAATGCCAAGAATTGCTGAAAATCTTGCAAATAGTGTGTATTCTATGACATCTTTGGCAGCAACTGATATTGTTAAGCAGGTTCTTGGCCAAGATGCATCACGTGCTATGAATGCAGATAATGATTTAACAGATCCTGCTGCATGGCAACAGCTTAAATGGATGGAAGGTGATATTATTTTTATGCAACTAACTATACAACCTCCTACTGTAGTTATTGGATCTGATCCGACTATAGATGTTCAACAATATCTTCCTACAACTGCAATGACCGAATCAATTACATATAATATGAAAATTGTAATTGGTCCAAGTGATCTTTTGAAGCCATCAATATTATTTTATGATCAGACTAAATCATATCCTACGAATCTTGATGTAGTAAATACCTACAATACAGATATTAGTAATATCTATTTACAACCTGTTAATTTTGGTAGTGAGGCAACATATTCTGTAAGTCCTGCGCTGCCTACTGGTCTATCTTTAAATTCAGAAACTGGTGTCATTAGTGGTGTCCCTACTACTATATTTGATTTCTCAAAATACACAATTACAGCAAGTAATTCTAAGGGTTCTGCCCAAGCCTCTATAATTCTTAAAACTCGTTCTGTACCAAATGCAGCATGGGCTGATACATATCCAGCATTTGCAGGTATTAATATGGAGAAAGATTCACTAGGTAATATTTATGTACTAGGTACAAATTCTGCTGAAATAACTATATCAAGTCCAAGCACAACGATTCCTACAAATTCTATTATATTAATGAAATATAATGTAAATGGTGTAATATCCTGGTGCAGATTCTTTACATCTCCAACAGCCGCTCAAACAGCAATTAAAGTTATAATTGATAGCTCTAATAACCCAATAATTTTTGGGCACTATAGATCATCAGCAGTAATAAATATAAATTCTGATGCATCTGTAACATTACCAATAACAACTAGTTCTGGTGCTCAAAATGCTGCATTTATAGTTAAGTATAATACAACAGGTACTGGATTATGGTCCTATACAATTAATGCATCAAATGGTGTAACAGTTGTTGGTGCTGGACAAGATAGTCAAGGAAATCTGTATATGTCAGGAAGATATTGGTCTAGTACTACTCTTAATATTGGAAATTCTATTACATTGTCAGGAGCCGCTGGTAATCAAACATATTTAATTAAATTTAATTCAACTGCAACACCATTAATCGCCAAATCATATGGATTTCCTACTACTTTAATGACTGGTATTGCTACTGATTCAGATAATAATATATATTGTGTTGGACAAACACGTACTGGTGCAAATATTAATTTAAATGATGCAGGCACAGTATTTTTAACACCATCATTATCATCATCTGCATATTATGACGGATTTATTGTTAAATTTAATAGCTCACTTCAAGGATTATGGGCAAAAGAAATTAAGGGATCATCAACATATAATGAGACTGTAAGTCATGTTGTAATTGATCAAAGTGGTAATCCGATTATTACTGGATTTTTTGCATCATCCACTAATATAGATCTTAATGGAGATGGATCTGTTATTTTGCCGGCAACATTTAATTCAGGTAATGGGCAAGATATGTATGCAGTAAAATATTCATCATCTGGTACTGCAATATGGGCTAAAGCAGTTAGAACACATGCAGGAAGTGATGTGTCTAATTATGTTGCTCTTGATTCATTTAATAATATATATATTGCTGGTATATTTGCAACAAATCCATCTTCATTACAACTTACAATTGCTGGAGATCCAATTCCACTTACATCAAGTTACGAAGCAATATATATTAAATATGATAATAATGGCAATGAAATTGCATATAAATATTTAACTACATCTGGTAATGAAACAATTAGATGTATATTATTAGATGCTAATAATAATATTTATTTATTAGGAAACTATATTAGTACATCAACTGTAAATGTTAATGGTGACAGTTCAGTTGTTTTACCTATTTCAACTAATAGATCATTATTTATAAAGTTTGGTGAAAATATTCTTAGTTCCATAGCTTTCCCTACATTTAGTACAACATTATCTGATATTATGTCTGAATTTAATATGGATGAAGTTCCAGTGGGTGAGACATTACAACTGATAGTAAAACCTATTTCAAATAATATAATTGCAAATTGGTTATCTTCTGATCCTACAAAAGCAACGGTTAGTAGTACAGGAATTGTTACTGGTGTTGCAACGGGTGCAGTAACAATTACTGCATGGTCAGGTATATATTCAACTACTAAGACAATTACTGTTGTTGCTGCTAGAACGCTGACAGGTAATGCAACAATTACTGGAACAAATGTAACATCTGATTATGTATTAAGTAATGCACCTGCAGGAATTTACTGGTTCTCATCTAATAAAAATATATTCACCATTAGTCAAACAGTTAATTCTACCACTGTCAGAATTAGATCAGTTGCCGCTGGTACTGCAACTCTATATGTATTGGCTAACAAGAGACTCTATAGTAAAACCATTACCGTTGTTTAATTTAGGGTTTTATATTTATGAAATATATATTGTATATTCAATAAATGTATTAAAGCTGCAGATGTTTAGAAAGGAGGTCCAATACCATTAAGGAGTCCAACACCGCTACCACCTATGCTATTATAAGGTACTGATGGAATATTTCCAAGCCAAATGTAATTTCTGTAAAAATCATAGAGACGTGTATTGAGGACCTCAGTGATTTCAATAGTAAGTGACCAATTAATTCCATTAAGATCAATAATTTCTCCATATGCATCATATAGAGTTAATTGTAAAACACTGAGATTTTGTGGTTGAGGAAAAATAATTTCATTTGAGACACAAGATGAACCATCATCGTAAATAACCATATTTTTATCTTCACGAACAATAATTTTCGCCATTTCCTGTAAATAGTTTTCACAAGTTTTATGTTCTAATGTATGATAATCATTTACTTTTAAAAGTAAATAATGATCTTCAATAGTATCTATAATCGCCTCACCTGTTATTGAATAAGTAACAAGTGTTGCAGGAGGTACAATAGGATTAGGAGCTGGTGCATAACGAACTTGTCTAAAACCTAGATTATAACCAATACCAAGACAATTGTGACGTGAAGATGGTATAGTTGTTTGGAAGCTAATAATAGTTGCTCTTGCGTCATTGGTTGGTTGTTCGCCTGGAAGGACTGGTGAAGCTCTTACTCCTTTATTTATAATTGTTACTTTACCACTATTTACATCAAGTGATATTTCCAAAAATATACCAGTCACCTCTCTAAAATTATCAAATTGATCTTGAATTTTATCCATTAATTCTGAACTTGTATAATTTCCATCGGGAATAACTACTGTTAATAGACGTGTAATGTTATTAATATCATTTGTTTGTACTCTAAAAGTAGTATTTTGTCTTGCTGTTGAAAATGTATAGAATGTGTTTGGAATCTCAACAGATGCGACCTTAATACGAATTACATTTTTATAGGTGTGTTCAAGACGGAATTGAAAATCAGTGATTGGTTGTGCGCAATCAGATCTGAATTGTGAATCAATATTGATGAGACGCTTACGTAGATCATTTGAATTGATCACATCATTCGCATTCCACATTTCACCTGCACGTGTATTCAACATTTTACTAATGATAGTGCGGTTAATTTATAATTATTATTTAACGCTATTAAATAATAATTATATTGATTGTACTATATAGCCGGGAACCTATTCACTTTCATCTGATGGATGTACCCAGTCTTCAGAAGAAGACTTGCTCTCTCTGCGGTCCGCCTCTGACTTAGTCTCAGCCCCCGCTGTTGCATTCATTTCTTTAAAAATTCTAGTTATGAGATCATTATCTTCAGGACTAATTTGTTCAGCTTTTTCAATAGAATTCTTATTTCTAAAAGTGGCCTGCTTATAAATATCTTCTATATTACTATTTAATGGATCACCCAATGCTGCAAATAGTTTTTTAAAATGTTCTTCAGTTTCTGGGGCTAAATTAAATGGTTCTGCTTCTTCATTGCAATTTACAAGTTCTTCAGCTTCGGCGAAATTTCCTGCATCTGGATTCTCAATGATCTCATGGTTCATTCTTCGTTGAAGTTCCATTGATTGTTTATTGAATGTCTTCAGTGCAACCTCTACTTGTACCCTCTTCTCATATTCTGAGCCTTGGTCAGTATATTGTATAAGATCTTCAGGCTTCACTTTACTTCCTCCCTTTAAGATTGCTTCTAGAAGTTTCTTTTCTTCAGGAACTATTGAAGCTTTTTCTTCTGCCATCTTTGAAAAATGTTTAGCCTTCAAGCGAAATTCGGTCCATGGACATGATGCATAATCTGCAATTACTTCTGATGGAGTAGGTATAGGTATTAGATCTGGCATTGTGTCTTCGCCAGGACTTTGTCCTGGCTCAGAGAGTTCCTGTGTTCCAATTAAATCTTCCAGACTTGTTCCTTTGCTTGTGCTAGCTCTAGCAACTAAAGCCTTTAATGCACCATCAGGATCTTTGAAATACATACAGAGCGATTCCATCACTTCAGCGGGTGTGAAGACGTCATCCAGCTCTTCAGGAATTTGACTAAGGTCAATGTCAGTATCATAGAAATGGCTCATCATATCCATAATAAACGGACGATCAGCTTTCTTGAATTCCACTTTAACATCAATACGCCCAGGACGAATGAGGGCTTTGTCAATACGTTCAGGATAATTACTTGTAATAACTAAGATACGCCCTGGTGTTTCCAAAACACCATCAAGAAGATTGAGCAGGAAGGATAG
>JACCDW010689823.1_pt1 | contig 50034 bp, 44 predicted proteins | sample 7449781 | NCBI WGS metagenome assembly JACCDW01 (sample SAMN15323449, study PRJNA562643) | freshwater metagenome | isolation source: river surface water | place: USA:Blue River Watershed | collected 2017-08-18
GTCTGACCGGGTGGGTCGCAAGAAAATTATGCTGGGCGGTATGGCCCTCGCTGCGCTCGGGTACTACCCCCTTTTCTCGTGGATGTCCACGATCGTCGCCCAGGAAGGCACGATGGTCAATGGCGCGATCTTCCTGAACTGGACTGGAAAGCTCGAACTGGCTTTCATTTGCAGCTTATTGGTAACTTTCGCGGCGATGGCCTACGGCCCGATCGCCGCGTTCCTAGTCGAACTTTTCCCTACCAAAATCCGCTATACCTCCCTCTCCATCCCTTATCACTTTGCTAATGGGGTGTTCGGCGGTTGTGCCCCTTTTGTGGCTACTTGGCTGGGAGCCGTCACTCATTCGAATTTTGCCGGATTGTTCTATCCCATCGCCCTAGCGGCCTTAACGGTCATCATAGGCATGATTTATTTGCCTGAAACCAAAGGCCGAGCCCTCAGTGACTAAAATAGGACTATTCGAATAATTCGATGGATATAAAACAAAAATACTCCTTTAAATAAATTGTCTTTGGCGCTAAACCAAAATGGGGGTATCTTTGTTTGTTGAATTTTGTTTTTTCTGAGCACCCTTTCTTGTGACTCAGGATGGCGAAGCCGTGGAGTGAGATAGTGGAAAATGATTAGTGTGGTCCATTCGGCCAAATCCTATTCATGGATATACGTAAATCAATAAATCATTCATTTTCAGGCGTTAAATAGTTTTATTTAAAATTTTCGATTAACGCAAATCATCAAAATAGACAGTGTTGGTGCGCAGCTTGGTGTGCATTGTTAGTTTTACTTAAATATTTTTAATTCGTTGAAAAAAGCATTAGTTACTGGAATTACAGGTCAAGACGGAGCTTATCTTGCTGAATTCTTATTAAAAAAAGGCTATGAAGTTCACGGTGTAAAACGTAGATCTTCATTAATCAATACACAACGTATTGATCATATATATCAGGATCCTCATGTGCCTGATCGTAATCTTCATCTACATTATGGAGATCTAACAGATAGTACCAATTTAATCCGTATTATTCAGGAGGTTCAGCCAGATGAAATTTACAATCTTGCAGCGATGAGTCACGTTCATGTTAGTTTTGAAACTCCAGAATACACTGCGAATGCTGATGGTATTGGAACTTTGAGAATACTTGAAGCTGTGCGGTTATTAGGATTAACTAAGAAAACTAAAATATATCAGGCATCAACTTCTGAATTATATGGATTGGTTCAAGCGGTTCCTCAATCTGAAACCACACCATTTTATCCTCGTTCACCTTATGCAGTTGCTAAGTTATATGCCTATTGGATCACAGTGAACTATCGGGAGGCTTATGATATGTACGCATGTAATGGAATATTGTTTAATCATGAGTCACCACAAAGGGGCGAGACTTTTGTTACTCGTAAAATTACTCGAGCTACAGCTAAAATAGTTTTAGGTCAAGAAGAATGTTTGTATTTAGGCAACTTAAATTCAGAAAGGGATTGGGGACATGCGAAGGATTATATTGAAGGTATGTGGCTTATTCTACAACAAGATAAACCTGAGGATTATGTTCTAGCAACGGGAGTTACAACTACAATCAGAGAGTTTGTAAGAATGTCTTTTGCAGAAGTTGGAATTGAATTAGGATTTAAAGGTGAGGGAGAAAATGAAGTCGGCTATGTGCTTAGATGTAGCGGTAATTATCAACTTGAATTAGGTCGTGAAGTTGTAAAAGTTGACCCTAAGTATTACAGACCTACGGAAGTAGATTTATTATTAGGAGATCCTAGTAAAGCAAAAAATAAACTAGGTTGGAAGCCTAAATATGATTTGGCAGCATTAATAAAAGAAATGGTTGCTAGCGATGTTTCCTTATTTAATCAGTAGTAGAAAGTTGAATTTCGTAGATAAATTGGCTCTCTAATCAGCTATTATAATAATTTTTGCGCTTACGAGGTTAGATTAATCTTTTCAATAATAAGACAGGAGTTAGATGAATGTATTTAAGCGAAAAGTCAAATTTTAAACTCTTATTGTGAGTAGCAAGCAATTATTGTTTAGAGGAATATTATGGAGTGCTTTACAACAAGGGGGCACTCAAATAATCAGTTTGATTGTTACAATCATATTATCCAGAGTTTTACTCCCATCAGAATTTGGCTTGATTGCAATAATAAGTATTTTCATTGCTATAGGGGCATCTCTGATAGATAGTGGATTAAGTCAATCGTTATTAAGGACAATAGATATTGAAGACGATGATTTTTCCACTGTTTTTGTTTTAAATGTATTATTTGCTTTAATCGTCTATGTAATTATATATTTCTCTTCAAACTATATTGCTATTTTTTTTCAGCAAGCATTATTAGCAAATATTTTAAAAGTTTATTGTTTGACCTTTATCATTAATTCTTTGACGATTGTTCAAACTACTAAATTGACACTAGAATTAAACTTTAAAAAACAAAGTTTAATTTATGTTGTTTCAATAATATTAAGTTCGTGTTTAGCTATTATATTGGCAAATCAAGGATGGGGCGTATGGAGTTTAGTGTGGAAAGCAGTTGTTGAATCAATTTTTATTTGCTTTTTTCATTGGATTAGTTCAAGTTGGGTTCCTCGAATAACATTAAATCTTGACAAGGTTAAACGACACTTAAAATTTGGATACAAATTAACTGTTTCCGCAATAATTGAATCGCTTTTTATTAATTCCTATGCTATCATAATTGCAAAATATTTTTTACCTATTCAGGTCGCTTTCTACAATCGAGCCGATACAATTAAACAGTTACCAGTAACAAATTTTATTTTTGTTGTTAATAAAGTGTTTTTTCCATATTTAAGTAAACATCAAGATGATGATGTTAAACTAAAATACATTTTTTCAAAAATAATAAAAATGGTTGTTTTTGTAATTGCTCCAACACTGTTGTTTATGGCAATATTGGCTATACCATTGTTTAGGTTTTTATTCACTGAAAAATGGCTTCCTGCTGTCCCATTTTTTCAAATTTTATGTATTAATGGTTTTTTATACCCTATACATGCTTTTAATTTAAATATTCTATATCTCAAAGGACAATCAGGGACATTTCTAAAGTTGGAAGTTATAAAAAAAATAATATTATCAATAATATTATTAATCTCTTTTAGTTGGGGGATTTATGGTATTATATGTGGTGGTGTTTTAAGTTCCTTTTTTGCATTGATTATTAATACCCATTACACTAATAAATATTTAAAATATTCTCTTCTAGATCAGTTTATTGATGTCTTGCCAACAATTCTAATATGTTTAACAAGTGGCGTATTCGTTTATTTTATAAATAATCAGTTATTAAATCAATTAGATTTTGTTAAAATTCTTTTTTCAAGTTCTATTGGAGTGTTTTTGTATACAATTCTGGCATATATTTTTAAAATTGATTCATTTTTTGAAATCAAAAATTTGGTATTTAAACCCAGTTATTTAGCATAATCAAATGAATGTAACAAATTTAATTATTAATAGTGCTGTCACTTTAAAAAATCAGTTTAATGATCTAAATCAAGTAATTGAATGGGTAGAACATCAAAATAATAAAGTTAATGTTGATGTTACTAGAATATCATTTAGTGAAATGAGAAATTGGGATTTCGAAAATGATGCTAATAGAATTTCTCATAATACTGGTAAATTTTTCTCAATTGATGGAATAAGAGTGGATACTAATTGGGGTGGAGTTAATAATTGGGATCAACCAATTATTAATCAACCAGAAATAGGTTATTTAGGTATAATCACTAAAGAGTTTAATGGTATTTTATATTTTTTATTACAGGCCAAAATTGAGCCCGGAAATGTAAATTTTGTTCAATTATCGCCAACATTACAGGCGACTAAGAGTAACTATACGCAAGTTCACAAAGGGAAGGCGCCCGCTTACCTGAGTTATTTTCAAAAGGCTCTACCAGCAAACATATTAGTAGATCAATTGCAATCAGAACAAGGTTCAAGATTTTTAAAAAAACGGAATAGAAATATTGTAATTATACTCGAAGAAGAAATTGAAGTATTAGATAATTTTATTTGGCTGACTTTAGCCCAAATAAAAAAATTAATGTGTATTAACAATTTAGTTAATATGGATACAAGAACGGTAATTTCTTGTTTGCCATTTTCTAGTATTTCTAATGAAGTTTATCCTGACCATTTTAACTTCAATGGCATTAATTTAAGCACTAAATTTATTAATTCATTTTTGTTAAGAGATAATTCTAAATTCACATTTGAAGAACTAATTAAATTTATCACTGAAAGGAAATGTGAATACACACTTGATATTACTAAAGTGTCACTCTCAAGATTGAAGCATTGGATTATAAAAAGTGATGAAATATGCCATGAGGAAAATAAATATTTTAAAGTTATAGCGACAAGGGTTTCTATTGATAATAGAGAAGTTATAAGTTGGGACCAACCTATGATTATGCCAGCCCAAGAGGGTATTTGTGCATTTGTATGTAAAGAAATTAATGGAGTTCTTCATTTCATCGTTCAAACGAAATTAGAGTCGGGTAATTTTGACATTTTGGAATTAGCCCCAACAGTGCAATGTTTAACCGGTGACTATAAAAATAGCAATAGTATTGATTCTATCCCTTTTCTTTCTTTTGTACTAAATGCTAACAACTCGTCCATAATTTTTGATACTCTTCAGTCAGAAGAAGGTGGAAGGTTTTTTAGGGAACAGAATAGAAATATCCTTATAGTCGCAGATGGTTCATTTGACGAAAAATTACCCAAGAATTATGTTTGGATGACTTTATATCAATTACAGCTATTTGCACAATTCAATAATTACCTTAACATACAAGCGCGAAGCTTGATTGCATCAATACCTTTTGTATGAAAAGTAGACTTAAAATAGGGATACTCGGATTTGCTAATATTGCAAAAAAATCGATAATACCAGCAATTAAATCGTTACCAGATTTATTTGAATTGGTGGGTGTCGGAAGTTTAAAAATGAATCATTCATCGGAAATCAAGTTTTTTGAAGGTTATGACAAGTTGCTTAATAAGGACTTAATAGATGTTGTATATATTCCATTGCCAAATTCGTTACATTTTAAGTGGGCTAAAATCGCTTTAGAAAGAGGAATAAATGTATTAGTTGAGAAGTCTATTTGCACTAATTATTTTGAAGTTGAGGAACTATGTAGAATAGCCTCTGAAAATAATTGTGTGTTAATGGAAAATTTTCAGTTTAGATTTCATACTCAGTTAGAATGGATAAAAAAAATAATTAGTAAAAATGAAATAGGCTATATTCGTTCAATTAATTCAAATTTTGGATTCCCTCCATTTAATGATGCCGATAATATAAGATATAATAAAGAGTTGGGTGGTGGCGCCTTAATGGATGCGGGGGCATACCCTATTAAATTAGCTCAGGAACTATTAGGTAATGAACTTGAAGTTGTACACGCAACTTTAAATTATGAAAATAAAGAGGTAGATATTTGGGGCGATGGTAAACTAAAGCAAAAATCAGGAAGTGGTTTTATGAATTTTTCATTTGGATTTGATAATTATTATCAATGTAATCTAGAAATTTGGGGGTCACAAGGGAAATTGAGTACTAACAGAATTTTTACTGCGCCTTCTGATTACACTGTTAAATTATTGATTGAAAAGAATAATGAAACTGAAATTATTGAAATCGTCCCCGAAAACCATTTTGTTAAATCATTAATTCACTTTTCGAATTGTATAAGTGATTATATGTTAAGAGTAGATGAATATAAAGCTAATTTAAATCAAGCTTTGCTTTTGGATAACTTTAAAAAATTATCTTATGTTAAATAACAATATTTACGTGACGCAGCCTTCATTAGCACCATTAAGTGAATTTGAAGATTTACTAAAAGGAGTTTGGGAAAGAGGTATACTTACACATAATGGCCCTTTAGTGCAACAGTTTGAAAAAGAAATTGAAAGAAAGTTAAATATTGACCATTTTGCTGTAGTGTCGAATGGGACATTAGCCATTCAAATGGCAATCAAAGCATTAGAACTGAAAGGAGAAATAATAACTACTCCATTTACATGGGTAGCAACCATAAGTGCGATCCAATGGGAAGGGTGTACGCCTGTTTTTTGCGATATTAAATCTGAAACTTTAAATATTGACCCAAGTAAAATAGAAGAAAAAATTACGGATAAAACTGTTGCAATAATGCCTGTCCATGTTTTTGGGAATCCGTGTGATGTTGAAGCAATTGAAGCAATTGCAAAAAAGCATAACTTAAAAGTTATATATGATGCGGCACATGCTTTAGGGTCTAAATTTAATGGCAAAAGTATATTGGAATTTGGAGATATTTCTACCACAAGTTTACATGCAACTAAGTTATTGAATACAGGTGAGGGTGGAGGTTGTATATGTTCTGATTCTGATTTGTATAATAAGTTGAAGAGGATTAGATTTTTTGGGCATGATGATTCCAAAGATATTGTTGAAGAAGGGTTTAACGGTAAGTTAACGGAAATTCATGCAGCCTTAGGCATAGCTAATTTGAAATACTTTGATTTGGTTCTTAAAGATCGTAAAGATAAATATTTACATTATTATAATTCTTTAAAGGATATTGAAGGATTATATTTTCAATCACATGAATTAGGTGAAACAAATTATTCTTACTTCTCAGTTATTTTTCAAAATGAAATTCAGCTTTTAAATGTTGAAAAAGAGTTAAATAAAATGAATATCTATCCTCGAAGATATTTTTATCCATCTGTTAATACTTTTGAAGCAATTGTTCCATATGTTAGCATGCCAATCGCAGAGGATATATCTAAAAGAATATTATGCTTGCCTTTATATTATTCACTAACTATTGATGAAATAAATATCATTATAAATAGTATCATGAAGTCAATCACATAATTATTTATAAGGCATTTTTTCAAAAAAAATTAAAAAATTGAAAGTGAAAAAAAAAGTATTAGTTTTTCCGTGTGGCTCTGAAATAGGACTTGAAATATATAGTTCTGTTAAAAATTCATTACATTTTGAGTTGATAGGTTTAAGTAGTGTTTCAGATCATGGGAAATTTGTTTATAAAAATTATATAGATGGCATTGGCTTCTACACTGATTTTAATTTTTTGAATAAATTAAAATCAGTTATTGAAGATCATAAAATTGATATATTATATCCTACTATGGATAGTGTAATATCTTTTTTAAAAAAACACTCTGACTATATAAAAATCCCCATTGTAGGGCCTTCAGTAGAAGTGGCAAATTTATGTGCAAATAAAAAAGAGACTTATTCCCATTTAAAAAATCATATTAGAGTTCCAAAACTTTATTCGGATGGTGAAGAGCTAAAATTTCCGCTTTTTTTAAAACCCATTTTCGGTTATGGCTCACGAAATGCGTTTAAAGTCGAAAATTCAAAACAATTATCGACTTTAAATTTAGAAAACAATATATTATGCGAATTCCTACCTGGTAAAGAATATACAGTTGATTGTTTTACAGGATTAGATAGAGAGCTACTGTTTGTTGGTGCAAGGGAGAGGATTAGAACCAGTAATGGAATTAGTGTTAATACAAAATCCGACAAAGAATTAACTAAACAATTTCATTCTATTGCAGAAACAATCAACCAACATGTAAATTTTATTGGTGCATGGTTCTTTCAATTAAAAAACGCTGAAGATGGGACACCATGTTTATTAGAAATTGCCTGTAGATTTGCTGGTTCATCTGCCATTCATCGTGTTTTGGGTGTAAATTTTGCGCTTGCTAATCTCTATCTAATTATTGGAATTAATCCATTTTTTTTAATTAATGAATTTGATGTTGAGTCTGATCGGGCACTTAACAGTAGGTTTAAATTAAATATCAGTTTTGAAACTGTTTTCATTGATTATGATGATACAATTATCATTGATGGAATAATTAATTTGGAGGCTATTCAATTTATTTTTCAATGTTTAAATGAAAAAATAAAAGTTATTTTAATTACGAAGCATAAGGGCTCCATATTTGAAAATTTGAAATATTTTAAATTGTTAAATCTATTTGATGAAGTAATTCATTTAACTCAAAATGAGGAGAAGACATCATCAATTAGAAAATTCGGGTACCATAATTCAATATTTATTGATGATTCGTTTGAAGAAAGAAGAAAAGTTTTTGAAGAATTCCGAATTCCTGTATTTTCTGTTGATTGTTTCAATTCCTTAATAAAATAAACAATATAATACTATAAAAGATGAGCAACAAAGTAAGTGAAATTGACATTTTTAATTTACAAATAATTAGAAATGGTGTAAAGAGTTTAATTCAAGAAGCTGCAATAAATGATAGTTCTGATTTAGTAGTTCTTGATATTGCGCCACAAATTCATAATGGTGCGAGAGAATTTTTTAAAAATGCTAAAATTATGACACTTGATATTGATATTGATTCAGGGGCTGATTTTATAGCAGATTTGTGTGAAAATAATTCTGAAAAAATTCCCTCTAATTTTTTTGATGTAATTATATGTACTGAGGTACTGGAGCATACTTTAAACCCTTTTAATGCAGTTGCAGAAATGCATCGCCTTTTGAAGTCAAATGGAAAAGTATATGTCAGCACTCCTTTTAATTTTCGAATTCATGGCCCATTGCCAGATTGTTGGAGATTTACAAAATATGGGTTGACTTCGTTGTTTAGTAAATTTGATTCGGTAGATATTAAAGAAACTGAGTCTGAGGATAGGTTTTTAATGCCAATTCAGTATTATACGATTGCAACTAAATAAGGATTAAAATTTTTGTATTAATTCATTGTTTATGAATGACTTAAAAGTTGTTGTTTTTATGCTTGCATATAATCATCAGGATTATATTGGAACAGCTATAGAGTCCGTCATAATGCAAAAAGTTAATTTTAATTACCTCATAATTATTTCTGAGGATTGTTCAACTGATAATACTAGAGATATTTGCATTAAGTATAAAAATTTATACCCTGACAAAATTAAACTAATTTTGCAGGACACTAATCAAGGTCCTGTTGCAAATACTAAAATTTTGTATAAAGCATGTTTTGAATCAAGCTCAACTTACGTGGCATTTTTGGAATCTGATGATTATTGGAATGATGTTTACAAGCTTCAAACTCAAGTTGATTTTTTAGATCAAAATAGCGAATACATTGGTTGTTTTCACAATACAGAAGAGCGAATAGATAATTCTAATCAAGCTTCTTTTCTATATTGTAATTTCCCATACGGTAAAAAATTTACATTTTTTGACCTTTGTAAAGAAAATATAGTTCCGACTTGCTCTATTGTTTTTAGAAATTTGTATTTGGATAAATTTCCTAAAAACCATTTTGAAATACTTTGTGGAGATTGGGCTTTACATTTGTTTAATTTACAATTTGGAGACTATTGGTATATTCCAAAAGTTATGGGAGTTCATCGTTATAATACGAGTAGCATATGGTCTGGTAAAAACCAGAAGAAAAATGAAGCAAGAATAATCGAAACGTACAATATATTTTTAAACACCTATTCATTTGATAGATTAAAATATAAGGCAATTTATAAGGCTAGGTATATTTTTTATTTAAAACATAATTTTAAAGTTTTTCGGTATTTGTATTTAATTTTCAACAAACTAAGTAAACACAGAAATTAACTTGGACTTCAAATTCATGTATCATTTTCTTAAAAAGTTGATGATAAAAAATCAAATTAAATCGCATTCCGCTTTATCTGTTGATCAATCAACTGTTTGTACACCTAATACAACATTTAGATTTGATTTAGGATACGAAGATAGGATTTATGTTAAAATAGGAAAGAATTGTTTAGTCACTGCTAATTTTATTTTTGAGTCACAAAGTGGATTTATTAGTATTGGAAATAATGTTAATATTGGAGGGGCGAATCTTATTTCAAGAGAGGGAATTACTATTGGTAATGACGTAACAATGGCTTGGGGAATTACTATATATGATCATGACTCTCACAGTATTTATTGGGATGATAGATGTAAGGACAATGAACAATGCTATTTAGATTTTGTAAACTTTAACAATGCGGTTCTTAATAAAAATTGGGACAGCGTTAAAAGTGGTAAAATTATTATATGCGATAAAGTATGGATTGGCTTTGATGTTTTAATTTTAAAGGGGATAACGATAGGCGAAGGTGCAATAATCGGAGCTAAAAGTGTTGTTACAAAAGATGTACCTGCCTGGACTGTTTGTGCAGGGAATCCAGCTAAAGTTGTTAAATATTTAAAATAGATGAATAAAGTAGTGAGGAGTACTAAAGTTTTAGTAATAGGTAGTAGGGGGTTTATAGGGAGACATATTTCTGCTTTTCTAAAAAGTAATGGTTTCACAGTAGTTAATTGTGATATAGTAAAGGATTTTTCGAAAGATTATTTTCAGCTTAAATCAGATATGTCTAATATATCTGAAATATTTAAGAAGCATAAATTTGAATTTTGCATTAATGCTTCAGGTGCGGCAAATGTAGGTCAGTCATTTGCTACACCCAGTACGGATTTTAATTTAAATGCTTACAATGTTTTATTGATATTAGAATCTATAAAATTAAATAATACGGCATGTAAATTCGTAAATCTTTCAAGCGCAGCAGTTTATGGAAATCCAAAGCTATTGCCAATAAATGAATTGGCAGATTTAAATCCAATCTCCCCCTATGGATATCACAAATTATTCAGTGAATTAATTTGCAAGGAATATTTTGAATTATTCAATATATCTACCATCAATTTAAGACTTTTTTCTGTTTATGGAGAAGGGCTTAAAAAACAAATTTTTTGGGATTTACACAATAAAGTATTGAATTCAAATGATGGTATAATTAATGTATTAGGTAACTCAAATGATTCTAGAGATTTTTTATACGTAAGTGATGTCGTACAAGCTATTTTTTTAGTTATCAACAATCTTGATTTTGAAGGTCAAAGTATCAATGTTGCTAGTGGATCTCAAATATATATTGGTGATGCTGTAAATTGTTTTGTTAAATTGTATAATAAATCCGTTGATGTAGTTTTTGATAATAATTCAGTTGCAGGTAATCCTAGTAATTGGGAAGCAGATATAACAAATTTAGTAAATATTGGCTTTGAAAGAAAGGTTGATTTGGAAGAAGGGTTAACTAATTACTATAATTGGGTTATTAATGATTAAGGTTGGGTATTTATTAAATGTCTCGAATTCATGGCTAGGCGGTCTGAACTATATGTATGGGTTAATTGACGCCTTAAAAAAATCAAATTCTTCAATAATTGAACCTTATATATTTATTTCTAAGGATACCCCTGATCATGTAAAACTGAAATTTAGCGAAGTTGGATTATTAGTGGAGACGAACTTTATGACTCGAGGTAAGCTGGCTTATTACATTTGGAAGATAACTCGTAGATTATTTAAAACAGATTTAATTTTAGAGTTTTTTCTAAAAAAGTATAATCTTGATTTGATTTCCCATTCAGATGTTTTTGGATTAAGAAAGTTGAAAAGTTTAAATTGGATACCAGATTTACAGCATAAATTTTTGTCTAAAATGTTCGATTTAAAGGAAATCGAAAAAAGGGATAAAATAATTGATATTTTATTGTCAAAAAGTGATACGGTTCTATTAAGTAGTTATCAAGCTGAATCTGATTTAAAGCAAAACTTTAATACTCATAATTGTAATCTGGAGGTGCTACAATTTATTCCAAGGCAGATTGATTATCTAAAATCAACTTCTAATGAGTCTAGATTAGCTGTTAATGATAAATATAATATATCCGAAAGTTACTTTTTTTTCCCCAGTCAACTCTGGCAACATAAAAATCATATTTGTCTTCTAAAGGCCTTAAAGCATTTGAAAGATACTTTTGGCGCAATGCCTTTAGTTGTTTTTACTGGGCATTTAGAAGATTATAGGAATTTAGATCATTCAAAGGAAATTTTAAATTTTATTAAATATTACAATCTCAATGTTAAATTGTTGGGCGTTATTGCTTATGAAGAGCTAAATGTATTAATGGTCAACTCAATTGCTGTCATTTCTCCTTCATTGTTTGAAGGGTGGAGCTCTATTGTTGAAGAGTGTAAAAGTATTGGAAAGGAATTAGTTCTTTCAGACATTAAAGTGCATAGGGAGCAAAATCCAGCCAAGGTCCATTTTTTCTCGCCTAATGACTATTTGAAACTATCTGAAATTATATTAGGTTTATTTTCAGCAAATTTGTGTGAGTATTATGCGGAGGATGAATTTAACTATTTCTACAATAAAAATAGGGAAATTTTTGTAAGTAATTACATTAGAATAATTAATAATACTCTTAATCTAAGATAGTTTTTGTGAATTCAAATAAATCGGAGATTCCCATCTTAATATCCGTTGTAACTGTTGTTTATAATGGAGTAAATTTCATTGAAGATACCATTCTTAGTGTAACATCACAGAGCTATTCAAATATTGAATATATAGTTATTGATGGGGGCTCTATAGATGGGACTATTGATATTATCAATTCTTATTCTAATAAAATTAGCAAGATTATAGTTGAGAGGGATAATGGTATATATGACGCAATGAATAAATCGCTTCAGTTTATTTCAGGTTCATATGTAATATTTATGAATGCCGGGGATAAATTTTATTCGACTTTTACATTATCAAATTTGCTTAACATTGAAACTAAAAATGCAGCAATTATTTTCGGCGGCGTAGTTGTTGATTTTGATAAAAAATTTCAAAGATATTTAGCCCCTAAAAAATTAAATCAAATTTTTAAAGGGATGGTTTTTTCGCACCAGTCTGTTTTGATTAAAGTTGATTTACTTAAAACCCGCAAATATGATTTAAATTTTAACATTACTGCGGATTATGATTTTTTTCTCGGAGCATATATTACTGGGGAAACGTTTTTTGAAGCTGATGAAATTGTATCAACTGTTGTAAATAATGGGCTTTCAGATAATAATCACCTAAAAGCCTGTTTAGAAAAAATTAGAGTTTTAAAGAAATATGATTTCCCTTTTAATAAAATAGTTTATTTGCGCCTTGAATTACTAATTATCCTTTTCAAAGAATTAGTTAAGTATATTTTACCATCTAGTGTAATTTCGAAAATTAAAAAAAATAAAATTTAGATATGCAATTGAAGCTATCGCAATATAGATTTAGGGTACTCTCAACATTTTTGATACTAGGTGTATGTGTTTTTTGTTTTAGTTTAATTCTATCTTCATATTACACAGGAGGAGATCAAAGTATCTATAATAAAGTATATGATGAAATAGTAGGATTGTCATTTTCCGAGGCAATTTTAATGTATAAATTCAATATTAACTCCGAAGAGCCAATACATTTTTTGGTAGTTTGGTTTTTTTCTAATCTTGGGGTTTCTAAGTCCTTACTAATGGGTTTATCTAATTGTATTCTAATTTTTTATCTTATTAAAATTTTTGTTAGACTTAAAGTAAATGTTTACATAATCAGTTTAGTAATTCTAACTAATTTTTATTTATATGTTTTATTTTTTGCAGCTGAGCGACTAAAGTTCGGCTTTATTTTTTTTCTTATTTTTATGGATTTAGGAGCTACATATTTTAAAAGATATTTATATTTAATTATGTCATTTTTAGCTCATTTCCAGATGATTTTTTTTCCAGTCATTTATTTATTTTCTAACATTAAAAAATATGTCTCAAATCTAAAAAATATTTTATTAATTGTATTATTAAGTCCTATCGGTATATATTTTCTGTTTTTTTTCCAAGAGCACATTGTGGGCAAATATGAGTCCTATTCGTTGTTAGCAAATTCGAATACAATCATTAAAAATATTTGGCAGCCGTTTTTCTTTATGGTGTGTACTTTATTTTATACTAAAAAAATATCCCATATTCTTCAGATTTTTTTTGTTATAATTCTTTTTTCAGCGTTACTTGGCCCTGATAGAATTACAATGATTGCTTATATATATTTTATGTATTTTAGCCTAAGAGTAAATAATGGTATTAATTTTGGTGTAATTATTTCTTCAGCTTATTATGGAATAAAAACTGTTTTTTTTATTTATAATATTTTATATTTCAATAATGGCTTCGCATAACAAAAAAATATTAATTGATGCGGTGTTTATAAATAATAGCGGGGGCTACGTCTTATTAGATTATCTTATCAATGAAATTGAAAAATTAGATTTGCCTGTCGTTTACCTTTTGGATTATAGAATTAAAGAAAGAGACTTAACTATCAAAAGATCTAATGAGATAGTTTTTTTAAATAATTCACTAATTAAGCGATTATGGTTTTATTTTTTAAATAGAAATTCATTTTTTAAGGTGCTTTGTTTTGGGAACCTTCCTCCCTCAATTAAAATTAATGCGATAGTTTTTACATATTTTCATCAATTAAATTACCTCAGCAACAAAAATGAATTGGGATTTTTAAATAATCTAATCTTCACTTTAAAGAAGTTTGTATTTAACTCTCATATTAAACTAACTGATTTTTGGATTGTTCAAACTCTATTTGTAAAAGATGAATTGTTAAAAAAATATAATGTAATTCCCAATTCTAATGTTCATGTTATTCCTTTTTATCCTTCATTAGTTAACAGTGGTATATATAAAAAACAAAAAGATACGTATCTGTATGTTAGCTCTGGCTTTGAATACAAGAATCATTTGAATCTACTTTCAGCATTTTGTTTATTTTTCGATCAATTTGAAAGAGGTGTTCTTTATGTAACTATTTCTGCAGAGTTTAAAACCTTATATAATTATATCAATGATTTAGTTGATAAGGGTTATCCAATTGTTAATATTGGTAATGTAGATAGAGGATCACTTTATTATTATTATTCAATCTGTAATTTTTTGGTTTATCCTTCTAAAATAGAAAGTTTAGGTTTAGGTGTTTTGGAGGGGATTGAAAATAATTGTTATGTACTTGGGCCAGATTTGCCTTGGTTACATTCTGTTTGTGAACCTTCTCTTGTTTTTGATCCAAATACTGTTAGTAGTATTTTAGAGGTATTACAAAGGTCAATTCATGGAAATTTAATGCCTTCTAGGCAGCTTGCTTACAATAAAATTGATGATTTAATTAAATTATTATTAATATAATTATGGTAAATAAAACATTGTTAATTACTGGTGGTACAGGTTCATTTGGGAATGCTGTGTTGAAGAAGTTTTTAGATACAGACATAAAGGAAATTAGAATTTTCAGTCGAGATGAAAAGAAGCAACATGACATGCGTGTTGAATTGAATAATCCTAAAATTAAATTTTACATCGGAGATGTTAGAGACTATAATAGTATTCATAGTGCATTAAATGGTGTGGATTACGTTTTTCATGCTGCGGCATTAAAGCAGGTTCCTTCTTGCGAATTTTACCCAATTGAAGCAGTTAAAACTAATGTTTTAGGTACAGAAAATGTATTAAATGCTGCAATCTCACAAAACATAAAAAAGGTTGTTTGCTTAAGCACAGATAAAGCGGTCTATCCTATTAATGCCATGGGTATTTCTAAAGCATTGATGGAAAAAATAATGGTTGCTAAATCAAGAACTAGTGGCAATACTATTTTGGTAGGTACTCGTTATGGGAATGTGATGGCTTCCAGGGGTTCAGTTATTCCTTTGTTCTACGATCAAATTAAGTCCAATTCTGATATTACTGTTACAGATCCAGAAATGACTCGATTCATGATGACTCTTGAGGATGCTGTTGATTTAGTTTTATATGCATTTGTCCATGGTAATTCAGGGGATATTTTTGTTCAAAAATCACCTGCTTCCACTATAGGGGAACTGGCTGCAGCTATGTTAAAAATATATAATTCTAGTGTTAGAATTAATATTATTGGCACTAGGCACGCAGAAAAGTTATATGAAACTTTATTAGCAAAAGAAGAATTCCTCGTCGCAGAGGACCTAGGCGATTATTATAGAGTGGCTGCAGATAACCGTGATTTGAATTACAATAAATATTTTTCTGAAGGTTCAGATACAAGCAAAATCATTGAAGAATATCATTCACATAATACTAAGCGACTGTCGCAAGAAGAATTAATACAATTGCTTAATTCAATTGGTTATAAATAATTATTTATGTCGAAACTAAAACTCGTTACCATCTTAGGAACAAGACCTGAAATTATAAGGCTATCTGAAGTAATCAAATTAGCTGATTCAACTTTTGAACACTATTTAGTTCATACAGGTCAAAATTATGATTACCAACTAAATGAAGTTTTTTTTGAGGATTTAGGGCTTCGTAAGCCAGATTATTTTCTAAGCGTTGTGGGGAATTCTCTAGGGGAAACTATTGGCAATGTAATATCTAAATCTTTTGATATTTTGTCAAAATTGAAGCCAGATGCCTTATTGGTATTAGGGGATACAAATAGTGTATTGTGTACAATAGCGGCTAAGCGTTTGAAAATTCCTATATTTCACATGGAGTCTGGAAATCGTTGTTTTGATCAAAATGTTCCCGAAGAAACAAATAGAAAAATTTCTGACCATATTAGTGATATTAACTTAACCTATACAGAGAATTCAAGAAGGTACTTACTTAGCGAGGGATTTAGGAAAGATCATGTATTTGTAACAGGCTCTCCTTTAAATGAAGTATTAATTAAACATGGTCGGAAAATTTCAGAAAGTAAGATATTAACTGAATTAAATGTTGAACCTAAAAAATATTTTGTAGTAAGTTCTCATAGAGAGGAAAATGTTGATATTAGTTCTAATTTCCTTAGCCTAATGAACTCATTAAATAAGGTTGCCCAAAAGTATAAACTACCTATTATCTTTTCAGTACATCCACGCACTTTAAATAAAATAAATCAGCATGAAGTGAAATTTAATTCTCTAATTCAAATTGTTTCTCCTTTAGGTTTTTTTGACTACGTTTATTTACAAAAAAATGCATTTTGTGTATTATCTGATAGTGGAACGATTAGTGAAGAATCTGCGATGATGAATTTTTCTGCGATTAGTATAAGGACGAGCACCGAAAGACCGGAAGCTATTGATTTTGGCTCTATTGTCTTAGGTGGGATAACTGAGAATGAGATAATAAATGCTATTGAAACATGCTTAAATACAATAGATAATGATCCATCTGATATACCTTTCGAATATAAGATAAAAAATGTTTCTAAGCGCGTAATTAGAGTTATTCAAAGTTATACAAGTATAATTAATAGAGTAACCTGGAATAAATCATGAAGAAAAAAGTACTTTTAATTGGCTCAGCAGGAATGGCCGGTCAAGTGATTAAAATTGAACTTCTAAAATATCCTAATTATATTGAAGTAAAGGATATCGCGAGAAATTCGAATATTTCATCACCTACTTTTATGCTTGATGTAACTAACTTTTCAGAAGTTGAAAAAATAATTGTATCTGGAAGATTTGATTATGTTATTAATTGTGTTGGTATTTTGAATAAATCCGCTGAAGATAATCCTGATTTGGCGATCTTAGTAAATTCATATTTCCCACATTTTATTGAGTCAATTACGAGTACTTTACAAACTAAAATTATACATATAAGTACTGATTGCGTCTTTTCGGGGTTGAAAGGCGGATATACAATTGCTGATTTTAAAGATGGTGTTGGCTATTATGCTCAATCAAAAGCTTTAGGCGAGATATGTAATATTAAAGATTTGACTATTCGAACATCTATTATAGGTCCAGATAAAAACAAATCTGGCATCGGCCTTTTTAGTTGGTTTATTAGTCAAAAAGAAGATGTTTTTGGATATACAAATGCATTTTGGAGTGGCGTTACAACGTTACAACTTGCAAAAACAATAATTGATTTAATTGTAGTTGAAAAGAAAATTTCTGGTATAATACATTTAACTAATAATTCTAAAATAAGTAAGTATAATTTACTTTTATTAATAAAAAAAATATTCCAATTAGATAATGTAAATGTTTTACAAAATGACGCTTATTGCGTCGATAAATCTTTAATTTATGATCAAAATGCAGATTTTCCTTCAGTGCCAACCTATGATGAAATGATAGTTGAGTTGAAGGAATGGATGCATTTAAACAATTATACAATTTAATTTTTCAATATGAATCAGTCCGAACTAAAGCAAATTGCTGAAGCGTGTGCTTCTAAGATAATCCAAGCGAAGAAAGGGGTTTCTTTTTTTGAAGAACCATTTAATCATCTTGTAATTGATGATTTTTTCCCGGAAAATTTGGCAAAAACTTTATTAGATAAATTCCCAGATGTCAACAGCCCTATTTGGGAGCGAACCAACGATTTAGATATCGAGATAAAACTTAGAACGATGTGGGCTTCTGAATTTGATGTTCCTGAGGGCATTATTGATGCTATTAGAATATTAAATTCTTCACTTATTTTAAAGGCAATGTCTCATCTTTTTGATATTCAAAAAATTATGCCAGATCCCTATTTTTCTGGAGGCGGATTAAATGCTACGGTTAGTGGTGGGTTATTAGACATTCATGTCGATGGTAATTATCATGATGCTTCTGGATTGAACCGAAGATTAAACGCCATAGTTTACCTAAATCCAAATTGGAAAGAAGGTTGGGGAGGGGAATTTGGATTATATGATTCAACGGGAGATAATTTAGTTAAAAAGGTTGCACCATTGTTTAATAGATTGGTTATTTTTGACACAAATGATTTTAGTTATCATGGTTTACCTGATCCTTTAAATTTCCCTGAAGATGATTCTAGAAAGTCAATCATTTTATATTACTATACAAAGGAGCCTAGGCCATCTTCTCAAATTGATGTTGTTGAGCCTCATTCAGCATTATGGAAAAAGAGAGGATTGTTAGATAAAAGAGGAAATAAAACAAGAGATTTTAATTGAGAATTTTAATTATTACACAATATTTTTTTCCTGAAAACTTTAGGATTAACGATGTTGCCTTAGGTTTAAAAGAAAGAGGGCATCATGTTTCTATATTAACAGGTAAGCCAAATTATCCATCAGGAAAGTATTTCAAAGGCTATAGTTGGACTTCAAATAATTTTGAAGAATGGAATGGAATATTGGTTTATAGATCCAATTTATTGCTGCGAGGAAATGGTAGAGCAATTAGTCTATTCTTAAATTATTTTTCGTTTGCAATTCTTTCCACTTTAAAATTGTTTAAGATAAAAACTGAGTTTGATAGAGTTTTTGTTTTTGCTCCTTCTCCTATAACTGTTGGAATCCCCGGAATTTTTGCTTCAAATTTTTTTAAAGCTAAATCTATTTTATGGGTACATGATTTATGGCCTGAGAGTATAAGAATTGCAGGAGGCATCGAGAATAAGATAATTCTAAGTATGATAGATAGAATGACCAGATGGATTTATAAAAATATGGATAAAATATTAATTCAATCGGAGGGGTTCAAGTCGTATATTGAAAATCAAGTATCTAATAAACAAAAAATTAATTATTATCCTTTTTATGCTGAGCCGTTTTATAAAGTTGAGAAAGCTGAATCTCACTATTTAAGTCAGTTGCCTTTAGGATTTAAATTGATGTTTGCAGGTAATATTGGTGAAGGTCAAAGTTTTCCTACTCTATTAGAGGCTGCAAAAATTTTAAAGGGGATGGATTTACCAATTCATTGGATAATTTTCGGAGAAGGGCGAATGAAAGAAACTGTAGAAAGAGAAATTATAGAATATGGATTAAATGATTCATTTATTTTGAAAGGCTCTCTCCCTGCAACAGAAATGCCCAAATATTTCGCTTGCGTAGATGGTTTGATTGTGAGTTTGAAAAAAAGCGAAATTTTTTCGATAACCATTCCGGGGAAACTGCAGTCTTATTTAGCTTGTGGGAAACCTATTATTGGGTCATTAGATGGGATAGGCGCTAAAATTATAAATGAATCAAAAAGTGGTTTTACGGGGGAAGCAGAATCTGTTAATGAATTAGTTAATGCAGTATTGAAGCTTTATAATTCTACTCAAGAAGAAAGGCTACAAATGGGGATAAATGCACGTAATTATTTTGACAAGGAATTCGAAAGAGAATCACTTTTGGATAAGCTTGATGAATTCATATGCGATTAATTAGTGGAGAATAAAATTTTCGTTTCAGGAATTAATGGTTTTGTTGGAAATGCCGTCAAGCATTTTTTTTCCTACTATACGATTGTTTCATTTTTTCGTGGTAAAGATATAGAATTTCAAGGGTCTAATGTTGTAATTCACCTAGCGGGTAAAGCACATGACTTAAAAAATGTATCTTCCCCACAAGAGTATTACAAAGCTAATACTGAATTAACCAAGGAAATTTTTAATCTCTTTATTGAATCTAGTGCAAAAGTATTTATTACTCTTAGCTCAGTTAAAGCAATAGCAGATGAAGTTAATGGCGAATTGCTTGAAGATACGACTCCCAACCCGATTACTCATTATGGCAAGAGTAAACTGCTTGCGGAACAGTATATTTTTTCGAAGTCAATTCCAGATGGTAAACGAGTTTACATTTTACGCCCCTGTATGATTCATGGCCCAGGTAATAAAGGTAATCTTAATTTACTCTATAGTTTGGTTTCTAAAGGTTTTCCTTGGCCGTTAGGTTTATTTGAAAACTCCCGGTCATACCTCTCCATAGAAAATCTTTGTTTTATTTTACGAGAGTTAATAGAAAGAGAAGATATTCCATCTGGAGTTTATAATGTAGCAGATGATGTTCCATTATCTACGAATGAAGTAATTAAGATGATTGCAGAATCAAAGGGGAAGAAAGTAAGGATTCTGAATTTTAGTAAGAGCCTAATCATTGTGCTAGCACGTTTTGGCGATTTATTAAAATTGCCGCTCAATTCCGAACGCTTACAGAAACTTACCGAAAGCTACATTGTGAGTAATGTTAAGATTAAAAAAGCCTTAAATAAACCTTTGCCAGTCTCGTCTAAAGAAGGATTAATTCGGACATTTCAATCTTTTGTAGACAATGCTTAATCGTATATTCGCCCTTATTGTTCTAATTTTATTGTCCCCCATTTTTCTAGCTGTGGCTTTGGCTATATACATAGAAGACGGATCACCCATATTCTTCAAACAAAAACGTATAGGCATTAATCATACTTTCTTCAAAATCTACAAGTTCAGAAGCATGAAGAAGAACACTCCAAATGTTGCAACGCATTTACTAGAAAACCCAGAGTCTTATTTATTGCGAATAGGAGGGGTGTTAAGGAAATTGAGTTTGGACGAATTACCTAACCTGATTAATATCATTAAAGGAGAAATGGTTTTCGTGGGTCCCAGGCCGGCTTTGTATAACCAAGATGATTTGATGTCCTTACGGGTCGCTGCAGGTGTAGATAAACTGAAACCAGGAATAACAGGTTGGGCACAGATTAATGGAAGGGATGAGATTTCTATTGAGGCTAAAGTAGCGCTTGAGAAAGAGTATCTGGTTAGAAAGTCGGCTTGGTTTGATTTAGTGATATTGGTGAGGACTTTTACTTCGGTACTTTTTAGTAAGGGAGTGGCGCATTGATCGTTATTGAATTTTTTGATTTAAAAGCTCGCTGAATGGCGGGCTTTTTTGTTTAGGGGGGATTTGGAGGTAAAAATCTTCTGCCAATGCGACATCGATAATTTCAGCGACTTCCTGATCATCGATGAAGAATTTGCAATGAACACCCATGCAAAAACGATGATGGACTTATTACAAATTATCAAATACGCAGTTAAACTGTAAGTACCCCCTTTTTTTACAACGGTAGATTTTAAGTAAATGGGCGTTTTCTAAATAGTCGCAACAGGTTCCCCTTTCATGGTTTTTGATACTAAATAGCTTATTAATTCTACGAAGGGTTTAATATTTAAATGCACGCTTGCTTCCTCCAATGAATTCATATACCTGTCTCTTTCTTGAACCGGAATAACAGTCCAAGGATATCCTCCAGATGTAAGCATTAAATTCAGTAGGAATCTTGCCATTCGACCATTGCCATCCATGTACGGGTGTATGAATACAAACATAAAATGTCCTAATACCGCTCTAACGGATGCTTCCGTTTCTTGTTCTATTAATTCCATTAATGCGGGCATAGCATCTCTGACAGCTTCCTTGTTTAAAGGAACGTGCATCGAATTAGAAATATAGACCTGATCATTTCTATAGCCGGATAAATCAGAAAGCTTTAATAAGCCAGAAATAACACTGGGCCCAAACAACGCGCGGAACCAATCTCCATGTTCATTCGCTAAAATCCTACCTGAATTTTCTCCAATTAATACCTGGCGGATACTTTGTTCTACCAGTTGAAAAGCATCCCAATACCCTTTAGCAGCCATAGCGTCTCTTTGTTTACGATCGGCTTCATTTTCCGTAAAGTCCCAACTCCCATTTCTAACACGTTCTATTAACGCTGGGCTTACTAGATACCTTTCGATGGATAAAGAGTGGTAGGCGTCGGTTACATAATTTTGATTAACCGTGCGGATAAACTTTTCTATGTTTGTAGGTATTCCCGGTGCAGGGGGAAAATTTTCAATGACAATTTCCCTAAAATTGGCCCACATTATTTTGATTCTATTTACATAGGGTGACGTTTCTTTTGGAGAAATAAGAATAGGTAATTTGGTATTAAAAGGGTCTAATTCACGCACATCGTAGCCAAGTCCTTGCATGGTTTTACTAATTTCATCGGCAATTTTATCTTTTTCACAATTTCTAAAAGCTGCAGCTAATCTTCCTGCTACAGTTGATTGACCTCCGTCTAATAAGATAGCTAAAATAGCTGAAGACGATTTTATAAGTGATAATGCCGTGCGAACATCGGTTGAATTTTGAATGTAGGTATTAGAGGTGATATTGACCAAAGCACTGGCTAAACTCATTACCCTTAATCCATCGACCACTTCGACATGTACTTGCTTTATCGATTTAAAGTGAAACAACGAAGTGCCAAAAGGTAAATCTGTCTTGAAGTTATTTGCCTTTGGTGATTTCACAATCAATTGTTTAGGAACTGTCCAATTCCCTGTATGAACCAGTAAAGATTGCTCCGCAGACAAACACCACTGATCTTTGTACAAATAAGTTAAATACTGACTACAAAATCTCCAATAGGAACTATACCAGGAAGTGCTTTCGCCATAACTTGAATCTGGAGAGGCAATAATATACCAGCCCGAATAAACCTCTTTAATAAAGCCGTTTTTCAACAATCTTTCCTTGTGTGTGCGGGTTAATTCGCTACTTTTTAGTGCTATTTTCCCCTGGTCTTGTAAATGCTTCAAAACTTCTAGTGAAGTCGCGAGCTTTTCGGATGGACTTGCCATAGATGCTGTTCTTATGTAGGAAATTGTGTTGTGTTGAAATTATAAAATATTGTTGTGTTTAAATTATAAAATCGTGCTGTATCAAAATTATAAATTTTTGCAAATAAAACAAATTGTCAATGTAGGTATTGTTTTGTTCTTTTATCTGGCGGTCAAAAATGTCGGGGTTTTTTAGTATCGCATGTGACCATTAAATAAAAATCCTTGCAGCGCTAATAGCGAAAGCTCTGCTTCTCCTAAATTTTAGTTAAATTTGCCTAAAATATACGTATCATAACATTCTTGTATGAAATTATTCAGTCGAATTCTTTTGACCCTTTCTTTCCTAGTTCTCGTTCATGCAGCCTTCTCTCAGGCAAAACGTAAAGTCGAAGACCTAAGTGATGAAGAGATTTCTACCTTCTTCGAACGTGCTCAGTCTAGTGGCATGACCGAAGCGCAACTAGAAAAAGCAGCCAAAGCACAAGGATATACCTCAGCGGATATAGCAAAAATGCGTAGCCGTTTGACGCAGATAGGGGATACAAAAACGAAGGAAAAAACGACCACGTCGAAATCGAAAACCTCTTCTAAAAGAACGGTTTCGGGTAAATTGAGCACGAAAAAAGGGGCTAAAAAAGGAGTCAATTCGGATGAGGAAGATGCGGAAGATGTTTCGATGGAGGAAGAGGAAATGGTAGACTCTACTTTGTTGCCTAAGAAAAAGATCTATGGTGCGAACCTTTTCAATAACAAAAAATTAAACTTCGAACCGGATTTGCGCATCGCAACTCCTGTGAACTATACGCTGGGACCAGATGATGAGTTAAATATCGACATCTTTGGCGAAGTAATGGACAATTACACGGTTACGGTGAGTCCAGAAGGAACGGTTAAGATTTTGAACTTGAGCCCTATTTATGTCAACGGATTAAATGTCGAGGCGGCATCTGCTCGTATCGTTAGTCGCTTGAGACAATTATACCAAGGATTGAATCGCCCTGGTAGCGGATCTTCTGCCATTATAACATTAGGAAATGTTCGCAGTATCAAAGTGACCCTAGTGGGGGAAGTGGAGAACCCGGGTTCATATACCATCTCTTCTTTGGCAACCGTATTTAACGCTTTATATTTAGCGGGCGGGCCTAATGAAAATGGATCCTACCGAAGCATTCGCGTAATAAGAAACAACAAAGTGGTTCGTACGCTAGACTTATACGATTTCTTATTAAAGGCAGATCAAAAAGACAACATCCAATTAAAAGACCAAGATATCATCCGCGTAGGCGATTTTGATTCTCACGTCGAATTAGCAGGCGAAGTAAGACGCCCGATGGTCTTCGAGGCCGTAAAAGGGGAAACCTTAAAAGACATCCTTCGCTATGCAGGAGGTTTCACAGATAAGGCCTATACCTACTCCTTAAATGTCCGCAGAAACACTTCGCGTGAGTTGAAATTACTAAACATCACACAAGACGAAGTGGCGACTTTCCAGCCACAAAATGGCGATTCGATTTCGGTAGGTAAAATTATCGAGCGCTACGAAAACCGCGTAACAGTGAGTGGAGCTGTATTTAGACCGGGTGTATTCGCGATCGAAAACGGTTTAACGACAGTTAAAGAATTAATCAAACGCGCTGAAGGTCCTCGCGAAAATGCGTTCTTAAATCGGGCGACCATTTCGCGTAGAAAAGAAAACTACGATCCAGAAATGATCTCCTTCGACTTAGGAAAAGTATTAAGAGGCGAGTTAGCAGATATCGCGCTACACCGCGAAGATTCCTTAACCGTCTATTCGCTGGATTCGCTACGGGAGTACCAAAGGATTAGTATTTTTGGCGAAGTCAATAAACCGGGCATATTCGAATTCCGCGCCGGAATGAAAGTAGCTGATTTAATTCTAATGGCTAAAGGCTTTAAAGAAGCAGCTAGTTATGCTAAAATTGAATTATCGCGTCGTGTGATTACGCATGGAGTGACAGATAATATGAACCAAAAAATCGAGGTAAAAACATTTGATATTGATGGAAGTCTAAATATTAGTAATGAAGGAAGTCAGTTCGAACTGAAACCATTTGATATCATCTCCATTCGACGTTCTCCTAATTATGAGGTACAAAGAGGAGTCTCTATCGAAGGTATGGTGAATTACCCAGGGCGTTATGCGATTAAAACAGATGACCAGAAAATCTCTGATTTAGTATTTGCTGCGGGTGGATTAAAACCGGAAGGATTCTTGGATGGAGCGATCTTATACCGTGATTCCACGGTGGTAGGGGTTAAACTTTCAGAGGTCTTAAGGAATCCCAATTCGACCAATAACTTGTTGTTAATGGAGAATGACCGCTTAGTAATACCACGTATTCTGGAAACGGTTAAGTTAACAGGTGGAGTTCAAAATCCTATTTCCATCGCTTTCCAGGCTGGGAATAGCCTGCAAGATTACCTAGACGGCGCGGGAGGTTATACAGAATACGCTGATAAAAAGAATGTCTATGTAAAAGCACCTAACGGTATTTCAACGAAAAGAAGACGTTTCTTATTTATTCGCAAAAATCCGAAAGTTTACCCTGGATCAGAAATCGTTGTTCCAGAATTCCCTACGAACATGAAGAAGGGGATGACGACGGCTGAAGCGGTGGGTTTATCGTCTGCACTCGTTTCCGTTGCACTTACTTTGACGACACTTATCAACAATTTGACTAAATAATCTCCATGTCTACATTAGAAAATAATCAAGCGGAAGATAACGGGGAAATTTCGATCAATTTTGGCGAGATTTTCCGTACACTGAAGTCTTATAAATTGTTGATAGGTGCTTGCGCTGTACTTTTTGCGGCTTTAGGAGCCGTTTATTCACTTACGCAACCGAATGAGTATAGTTCGATTGCAAAGCTTTTGCCGGAATTAGATTCTAAATCCGGTGGAGCAGGTGGCATGGGGGGATTGAAATCCTTAGCCGGATTAGCTGGAGTTGATCTAGGGGGAAGTTCTTCAAGTGCTGAGGCGATTCGTCCAGATTTATATCCTAATATTGTTCAAAGTGCTCCTTTATTACAGGAAGTGCTAAAAGCAAAAATCTATAGTACGAAGCACAAGAAATGGCAAACGGTTTTGGACTTCTTATCCGAGAAACAAGATACAGCGCCTATCGATTTAGGGGGAGATCCGAATGATGATGACGTTGTTACTGATGTTAAATTAGACAAGGTGCCTACTTCAGCACTTTCTGCTGATTTAATGAAATTAAATAAGAAAGAACAGGCGGCTATTAAGAAACTCAGAGCTTCAGTTGTCCTAGAGATTGATAAAAAATCGGGTGTTATTTCTTTGACTACTAAACTAACTAATGCGGTGGCTGCAGCGAACATCACCTCGTTAATACAACACTACCTAACCAAGTATGTAACGGATTACCGTACACAGAAGGCGAGACAAGAATTGACCTTCTTAGAAAAGCGCTTATCAGAATCCCGTGCGCGCTATGATCAAGCTCTTTTTACGCTAAGTGCATACCGTGACCAAAACATGAATTTGTTCATGAACGTGGCAAAAGACCGCGAGAAGAAATTACAATACGAGGTGGATATGGCCTACAATTTGTACACTACGATCAGCGGACAATACGAAGAGGCTAAGGTAAAATTACACCGTGAGACACCTGTGTTTAAAGTATTGGAGCCGGCGCAGGTGGCGATTCAGAAGGATGGTCCTAAGCGTAGTTTGATTACGATTGGGTTTATGTTTGTGGGGGTGTTCTTTTCGCTGATTTATGTGTTTTTTAAGACGGTGAATTTGAAAGAGCTACTTGGGTAGCTCTAGAGTAGAGATAAGAGAGTATAGAGAGGAGATAATAGATTAGAGAGTATAGATGTGGGGTCGCCTAAGGGGGTGAATTTAGTATTTAAGATTTTTTAAAGAAGCTCGCTGGAAGGCGGGCTTTTTGTATTAGGGGATTTTATTTGCTATTTTGTAAATTATAATATACATTTATGCGTAATTATGCCTATATTGTATAATATAGTTTACAAAAATGAATGAAATACTTTTTGATTCAATAAAAATAAGTGATGCAAAGCTTCAGATGGGGGCTTGGTGTAAATCCTTACGCCAGCGTAAAGGTATTTCTCAAGAGGAATTGGCGGCTAATTTGAATTTGTCGAGATTGACGATTCATCACTTAGAATCAGGTCGAAATTCGACGCTAGAAACCTTCTTGAAGGTGCTCAATCACTTTCAAGAATTGGAAAGTTTTTATACTTATTTAGCTGAAAAAGCAGCAGAAAAAGACGTTAAATCATTGTATTAATGGCAAAGGACTTAGTAGTTGAAGTTTGGTGCTTTGGCATAGAAATAGGGAAAATCGGCTTTAATGAAGACGAGCAATTCTCTTTTTTTCAATACAATCCTACTTTTCTAACTTCCAATACCTATTCCCGTCTATTCCCGTTGATCTTTAAAAGAACCGAAGTAGTTCAAGTGTTCAGGAACTACAAAGGAAAGGCTTTTCATGGGCTGCCACCGATGATTGCAGATTCGTTGCCGGATCTTTTTGGCAATGTTATCTTCACGAAGTGGATCGAGGCTACGCATCCAGCCTTACATAAAATAAGTACACTAGAACAACTGACTTACCTTGCCAATAGGGGGATGGGGGCGTTAGAGTTTAAACCAGCCCAGAAACTACATAAAACAACTAAGGTGGACTTAGATGAGGTAGTGGATATACTGAAAAAGGTGATGGATAATAAGGTATCTACTTCAAGTCACACGCTGGATCACGAATCCTTATTAACCATCTTTAAAATCGGGACTTCGGCGGGAGGAGTTAGGCCAAAAATTTTGGTTTCAGAAAATATAAAAACGGGTAAGATTATTCCAGGGGATATCGAGTTCTCGGATGCTTATCGCCATTATTTGGTTAAGTTAACCCTAGAAGAGGAAAAGGATATTGATTACCTAAAGGGTAAAATAGAGTTTGCGTATTATCTAGTTGCTAAAGAGGTGGGAATTCGCATGATGGATTCTAAATTAATCGGTGAGATTCACTTTGCTACGGAGCGTTTTGATCGAGTAGAGGGGAGAAAAATACATATTTTATCCACTTCTGGTTTAACGGGTTGGAGCCATGAAGACCCTGCCGTTTCTTCTTACGAAAATGTATTTGAACTGGCTGTTAAGCTAAGAATTCCACAAGTAGAAATAGATGAACTTTATAAAAGAATGGTATTCAATTTAACCTTCTTTAATGTAGACGACCACCTAAAGAACCATTCTTTTTGCTACGATGAAATAAAGGACGAATGGCACTTAGCTCCTGCCTATGATATAACTTACCCGCTCAGTCTTCATTTAACACGGACTAAAACGAGTCGGGCGCTTTCGATCAATGATAAGCGTGATAAAATCGGGTTGTCGGATTTAATTCGTTTGGCGAATAAATATGTCGTTAAGTCGCCTGAAAAGACCATTCAATTCGTGCAAAGTAAAATAGCTTTTATGGTACAGTCGCTTTTAGGCCTGGAAATACCAGAATCGATTGTAAAAAAAATGGAGCAGGATTTTGTTCTGTTAGCTTGATTCAATTTGCATAGATTTCTCCGCTCAATAAATTATCAATCATCTTATAAAATAAAATAGTAATTTTATAGACTGGTTTTTTGTCTTCGGACTCGACCTAAAAAAATAGAGATGAAAGCATTCCGCATACTTATATTATTGATCTTGGCGATTCCCGTTTTTGCGCAAGATATTCCGGTAGACATAAATAACATCAGCGATCAGCAATTAGCGCAGATCATGGTGCGCTATCAATTGCAGGGTCTTGCGCCGGAGGAAGTGGAGCAAGTGTTAAAGCAAAAGGGGGTTCCTGCAGATCAAATCATTGTTTTAAATCGCCGCATTGCTTCTTTAGATCCATTAACGGGGTCTTCACAGAACGCCTACAAGACGAAAACGTCAGAGGAATTTACGGTTCCACGTAAGAAAATAGAGATATCGGGGCCATCTGCGGCGCCCTCTGGTTTGCGCGTGTTTGGATCTGAGATTTTTGAAAACCAAAACCTGAGCTTTGAGCCTAATTTGACGATTTCTACGCCGCGTAATTATTCGATTGGTGTGGGAGATGAGCTGATCGTGGATATTTATGGCTTAAGCGAAAGCACGAAAAAGCTGAAGGTGAGCACGGAGGGATATATTCGTTTCCCTAATTTGGGACCCATTAAAGTAAGCGGTTTGACGATTGAAGAAGCACAGGTTCGTATTAGAGAAGCGGCTGGGAAAATTTACACGACCATCGCGGGCGGCAGCACCAAGGTGATGGTATCTCTAGGCCAATTACGCTCTATCCGGGTGACATTAGTGGGCGAAGTGAAGAAGCCTGGGAACTATTCTGTTTCCTCCCTTTCTACCTTGATGAATGCGCTGTACGCGTCTGGAGGGCCATCTGATCTCGGTTCTTTCCGCAAGATCGAATTAGTGCGTAATGGGAAAACGATTACGACTTTAGATTTGTATGACTTCTTGTTAAAGGGGGATTTGTCTAAAAATAGAATCCTGCAAGATGACGATGTGATCCGCGTAGGAACTTACGAGTCACGCGTGGCGGTGAGTGGCGCAGTGAAGAAAAAAGCCTTGTTCGACGTAAAGAAAGGCGAAAATGCAGCGGATATCTTGCGTTATGCGGGTGGATTTGCAGATGACGCATTCAAGGAGCGTATTCGCGTGAAGAGAATGGGTGCTACAGGATTTGAGGTTTTCTCCGTGAAGTCTGATGGTCTTTCGACGTTTCAATTACACTCTGGAGACACCTTGGTGGTAGATGCTTTGGCAAATACCTTCACTAATCGGGCCTTTGTTGATGGCGCGGTGTACTATCCAGGGGAATATGGCTTGAATGAATTTACGAATTTGAAAGACTTATTAGTAGCAGTTCGCGTAAAAGAAAATGCGTTTGTGGATCGCGCGCTTTTGAGTCGCTTGAATCCTGATTTAACGCCAGCGGTGTTGCCTTTTAATGTAAAAGACGTGCTTTCTGGTAAGACCGATATCCGCTTACAACGCGAAGACAAAATACACATTTACCCCATCGCGAGTTTACGGGAGGCTTATTCTGTAACGATTAATGGGGAGGTAAATCATCCAGCAACGTTCACCTTTGCGGATAACATGCGCGTACAAGATCTAATTCTGTTAGCGGATGGATTTAAAGAGGGAGCATCGCGTTCGCGTATCGAGGTTTCGCGCCGCTTGTTATCTAATTCTGTATCTGATACGACAGCTTATTCAATCATTCATTCGATTGATTTAGGATCAGCTAAGGCGGAGGATTTGAATTTTGTATTGCAACCTTTCGATATCGTTTCTGTACGAAAATCACCATCATACCGTACGCAAATCACAGTTTCAGTAGAAGGAGAAGTGCTGTATCCAGGAAATTATACCTTATCTGGAAACAAGGAGCGACTTTCTGATATCATTGCGCGTTCCGGTGGTTTGAAGCAAACGGGATATGCAACGGGTGCCATCTTATTGCGCAAGACTCGTGTGAATCAGACATCTGCGGATGAGGCGCTGTTCTCATCGAAGATTAATACCATTTCGAATCAATCAAAGCGTAGTTCAGGCAATTCATTTGCCGCAACTGATACCGCGAAGATTGCATCGAACGTGAATGGTTTATTAGTGGATCAAAAGCCAGTAGGTATTCGCCTAGCGGAGGCAATGGAGAAGCCAGGTTCACTTTATGATATCATATTAGAAGAGGGGGACGTAATCAAAGTGCCTAAGTTAACGCAAACGGTACAGACTTTTGGGGCAGTGAATGTTCCTCGCCAAATCGCCTACCACAGCGGTTTAGGTTTCCGTCGCTTAATCTCAGAGTCTGGTTGGTTTGCTCCTAATGCTGCCCGCCGTTACGCCTATATGGTGCGTCCGAATGGGGAGATAAAAACGACTAAACGATTCCTGTTCTTCCGCTTCTACCCTAGCCTAGAGCCAGGCGCGGAGGTGTATGTGCCTGCGAAGAAGGACAAGCGTCCTATTTCAACGCCAGAGTATATCGCGATGGGAACGGGCTTAGCATCTTTAGGAGGCTTAATTATCGCTTTAATTAACACGGTGAAATAATGGCAGACAAGAAAACCATCGTTTTAGGAGATGTCATCGAATCGATCAAACGATTCTTTAGCTACTTGCGTTCACAATTTATGTTGATCGCTTTGTGCGCTGTCGTGGGTCTAATTTTGCCTTTGATCTACCGTGCCTTGCAAAAGCCTGCCTATGCGGCGTCTACAACGTTTATCCTAGAAGAGAAATCTGCCGGTGGCGGAGGCCTTGCGGGGATTGCATCTCAAGTGGGCTTGGATTTAGGTAGCCTAGGAAGCGGTTCTAGCTTGTTTACGGGCGATAATATTTTAGATATCATCAAGTCCCGTGTCATTATCGAGAAGGTATTGCTGACACCTATTTCGGGTTCTGCAGGTAAGACCTTAGCGGATTTGTATTTGGAGTTTTCGGGTTTAGGAGAGCGTTTGCCGGCTCCTGTTTCGTTTGCTATTCCGGCTGCTTCTGCCGCTGTTGCGCCGGCGCATTCCGTTTATCAAGATTCAGTCTTGTATGTGATGTACGAGCAAATCGCGAAGAAAAACGTGTCTGTGGATCGCCTGAACAAGAAGGGTTCCATCTTTAAGATCGTTACGGTTTCTCAAAACCAAGTGTTCTCGAAGAATTTCGCAGAGCGTTTGTTAAGGGAGACGACTACCTATTACGTGAACGTGAAAACGAGCGCTGCAGCTGCGAATGTGAAGCGTTTGCAGGCACGTGGAGATTCTTTGTTACGTGTTTTGAATGCGAAGTCCTATAACGCGGCATCTTTCCAAATACTGGATCCAAACGTGGCCTACAAGTCGATGTCTGTTCCGGCGGAAGTTAGTTCACGTGATAAATCCATCGTCTTCAGTATCTATGCGGAAGTGACGAAAAACTTAGAAATGAGCCGTATCGCCTTGGTTTCTCAGACGCCTGTGATTCAATTATTGGATGTGCCTAAATATCCACTGATGGACGATCGCAAATCCTATCTGTTCTTAGGATTCGCTGGATTGTTTGCTGGACTTTTAGTCGGATTCTTCCTTTGCCTCTACCTTTATACGGATAAATAATGCGGCGGGTGTTTCTATTGCGCGCTTACGGAGATTTTGCGATAGCGGTGCAAGCCCTTGCTGCGACCGATGTGATCGTAGCGTCCTTGCATTTGAAACCCTTATATGATGCGCTGATATCTCGAGGCTGTATTTCGCCTTGTATTATTGAATTTGTGGATTTCGGGATCCAAGGATCGCAATTAAATCTGTTTACGAATAAGACGTTTTTCAGTATTGACACATTTCGTCAATTATCGAAAATCAGGAAATATATACGCACGAATCCAGGAACGTCTGATTTTGTGGAACAAAGCGCACGCCTAGGTCTATTGAATTTCTTTACGGGTCATTCGTTTAAAGCGATTTTCGAAACAAGGGAGCCGGTGTATTCGGCTTATGCTTTGCCTGCACAGGGTCTGGAAAGAAAAGGCGACGAAGTATTGATTTTGCCGGATGCACGATTGCCTAAGCGTATGATTCCTTCCTCGATTTTAGCGAGAATCGATGGGAGAGTGGCGCGATTCGGGTCGGATTATACTACATTCGAGCAATTGATCGACTTGATTCAGGCGGCAGATTACGTGGTGACTTCAGATTCGTTGCCCTTACATTTGGCGTATTTATGCCGCAAGCCCCATTTCATTCTATACCCTGATGGGGGCAAGCAGGATTTCTTTACGCCGGACGCCTTAGCTTCTGGATCTTTCAGTACATTTAGCCAATTCGATCATGTTTAAGCGCGCATTTGTTCTTTTTGCTGAGCATGAGACAGAGCGAAAGGTCCACGTGGAGGCGATGCGATCCGCGCTTCCTGCGTTAGAAGTGGTGGAACCAGTATTTCCGTCACGAGTGCACGTTCCTTTTTTAGAGGCTTTGATTGAAAAATCTTACTCGCGGACCGGTAAGGGATTATTGCCTACAGAAATTGGGGTGATTTTGAGCCACCGCAAGGTGTGGCGTATGATTGCACGCGAAAGTTCGGAGGAGCATTTCTTGGTACTAGAATCCGACAGCCGAATCTTGAAGCCGGAACTTTTGCAAGCAGAAACGGCAGAGAAATACGATTTTTTCTTCTGGGGTGCTTGGAATGGGTATGCTAGTTTGAAACGCTCCACGAAAGAAAATGGCGTGGGTGAACCCTTGATTAAGTCCGTTTATGGGGCTTATGGGTATTCTTTGAATGCGAAGGCCGCGAAGTATTTGTTGCAGAAAACAGCGCGGATTGCCTATCCTGTGGATATGTATAAGCGTTTTTTGAATCCTGAGGAGATTTCTCTGGGTGCCATTGTCCCGGAAGTGATTTCGACCTGGCGTACATCTGATTCGTTGATTCGAAGCGAGAGTCGAAGGCATCTGATGACCGCTGAATTAATTCGGATGATTTTCTATTGCCGAAACACGATACAATCGTACTTTTGTTAAATATGCGTACACCTAAATCCATCGTTGCGATTACCTGGGACGGCAAATCCAGCCCCATGGACCACATCCATTTCGATGTGGAGCCCGCTTTCGATTGGTTATTGTACGATTATAGCGGTGCAGTTGCTGAGTCACCCATGCCCGTAAAACATTATATTTCCCTAAAATCAGAGTGCAAGGGCGATGTGATGCAGCATATTTATGCATCTTTGGTTTCAACTCCGTTGAAATACATCGGATTTCTAGATGATGACCAAATCATCTCGGTTTCTGACCTGAACAAGCTCTTTTTCATTGCATCATTAGAGAAATTAGACGTGTTTCAGCCTAGCTTGAACCACGATTCTTATTATAATTTACGTCAATTCCTCCACAAACCAGGTTACTTGGTTCAAGATACCTGGTGGGTGGAAATTATGTCGCCATTTTACAGCGAGGCTGTTTTTCAGGCAGCTGGACCCCATTTCAAGCACTCGATTTCCGGTACGGGACTCGATGTGTATTTGATCCCTACGATTCAACGCCTGATAGGCAAGACGAAAACGGCGGTAGTGCACGGGGTGCAATTGAAGCACGCGCGTCCGATTCGTACGGACAACCGGGTGTTCTCGAATGGGAAGACGAATCTGGAAGAGATTCGCTATGTGCAGGGCGTTTGCCGCCAAATGGCAGCCGAAAATCCAGAACATTTCGACTCGGATTTTCATTTTCACGTGTTAGACCGTCGCTACGTGCACGGAGTGCCTTTGGCCTATAAAATCCAACGTATCCCGCGGATGATTCGAAACCTATATAAACTGATCGTGGACGCGAGTTACCGCTAATGGAGACCCGGAAAAATGTCTTTTATAATGTGTTATTAGCGATTACGCAGGTATTATTCCCGCTGATCACGTTCCCGTATTTGGCGCGTACGCTAGGTCCAGAGCACGTGGGGGTCTTGAATTTCGCGGAGAGTTTTGCCAAATATTTTGTTTTATTAGCCGCCCTAGGAATTCCAATTTACGGGGTTCGCGAAGTGGCTAAAGCCGCATCAGATCGTACTTTATTAACAAAGACGTTTAGCGAAATTTTCATTATCAATGCGCTAGGGACCTTACTCTTAAGTCTTGTTTTTTTAGTCTTTATTATAGCGGTTCCACAGCTCGCGGCTGAGCAATCACTGTTCTCTTGGGCGCTGGGCTACTTTATCCTACAAGTCTTTCAATTAGAATGGTTCTTCAGCGGGATGAACCAATTCAAATTCATCGCCATTCGTTCCCTCGTCATCCGCCTCTGCTTCATCGCCGCGGTGTTTCTATTCATTCGAAACACGAATGACTATGTAAATTATTTCCGGATGCAAGTGGGATTAGCCGTGATATTAGCGGCCTTCAATGGAAAAAGACTGTGGGATTTGCTGGACTTTTCTGGATTCTCTTTCGCTCGCCTTGAACTAAAGAAACACATCAAGCCGATGGCTTTGTTGTTTTTAACCATCTTCACGATCTCCGTTTATTTCTCGCTTGATACGATCTTATTAGGTTTTCTAGCAGATAATGAAAGCGTAGGTTATTATTCCTCTGCTTTGAAATTAAACCGACTTTTTATCGGCGTCTTGAGCGCTATTTCGGTCGCGATGTTTCCCGGTTTAGTGAGTTTATACCACAAGGGAGAGAAAGAGGCCTTCGTCTTACTCGTGAAGCAGTGTTTCTATGTGCTCGTGAGCCTTTCAATGCCTTTAGTATTAGGAATCGTCACCTGCGCGCCGGAAATCATCCATATATTACTTGGAACCGCCTTCGATCGCGCTATATTACCGCTGCAAATCACGGCGCCGCTGATCTTGATCATCAGTATGTCGGGGATTTTTGGCTTCCAAATCCTCAGCGCGGTAGGCAAAGACAAATCCATCCTCATTTCCGCGCTGATCGGGATGTTTATCAGTATTATATTGGCTTTCCTTTTAGTTCCTACGCTGAAAGAAGAAGGGGCTGCCATCACGATTTTGTTGACGGAATTAGCGGTTTGCATCGCCTTCGTTTTCTTCACTCGCAAAGAGATTTCACTGTCCAATTACACGACGGTTTTCTTTCAACAATTGTTAGGACTGATTCCCTACCTAGGAATCGTGTTCTTGTTTAAGCTTTTTGTTCCTACGCTATTATTGCGTTTGCTGGTGATAGGGGTGTTCTCGCTGGCTTGGTTTGTGGTATTGCAGCTATTTATCTTGCCGGATACGGTGTTTCGTACGCAATGGAATCGACTAGCGGATCGCTTTAACAAAGAGGAATAAACTGGCACGCAGCTGGAAATAGGTCTTCCCGTATTCCGCATACAAATCAATTTGATCTTGAATTTTTGCCTTGTCCATATAGGGCAAATCTAGATTCGTATACAGACGTTTCATCGCCGCTTTCCACGTTGCAAAATCCTTCATTACCGGAACCCCATCGTATATGGCTAGGTTAAAGTCTAGCAAAGCTTGTCTTTCCTTAATCTTTCCTCCCACTTGCTGGTTTGCGTGGCTGCGGTACTGAAATAGCTTCTCCGGGTTTGCATTGAGGGTATTTTTTGCCGCAAAATGAAGACCAATCCAGCCATCGTGTAATAATCCGGGTATCTTTGGGATGTCTTTTTCAAGGAGTTCTGGATTTCGCTTAAAAGCTAATCCTGCACCCGTGACCACATTGTCCACGCGCGTTTCGAAATCGGTTAGGTCGACTTGGCCATACGGAAAACCGATGATGTCCCACAAAGTCATCCCGAATTGCGTTTCTCCCACTTCATCAATGATGTCTGCATTACTAAAAACAGCGTCAGCTTCAGGGTTCTGTTGAAAAAAGGCCAGCATTTTTTCTACTTTGGTAGGTAACCAAACATCATCCTGATCCGCTAAGAAAACAAGATCCCCCGTCGTCTTGCGCAGGCATTGCTGCATATTCGCTACGGTGCCTAGGTTTTTTTCATTAAAATGGAGCTGAATTTGCGGATATTCAGCAACATAAGAGGCTAAAATCTCTCGTGTGCCATCTGTCGATCCATCATCACAGACGATAATTTCGTGAACCGGAACACTTTGGCCTAAAATCGAATCCATTTGCGCCTTTAAATAAGACGCACCCTGGAAGGTGATCATGGAGACGGAGAGTTTCATAGAATACAAATGTACTTACTTAGCCCATTCAAAAAAGGGAATGCACGGCACTTTTTTGCCTGCGATGTGTAAATCCTCCGTTTGATGGGAGGTAACGAACGTGGTAGAGACTAATTCGACGGTGGACATCGCTTCTTCCATGCCAGCCATTTCCCGCGCTAAATTGTCTTTATGTAATTCATGGCATACCTGAACAGCATGGTATTGACCAGCTAACTGGTAGATAAAATCACATTCGTGGTTTTCTTTATAGTACCAAATCTGATTCGTCTTCCTGCGGATCTCTAAAAAGACTAAATTTTCCAAAATCCGGCCCTTATCTTCGTGTAGTTGGGTCGAATTCTGTTGTGCGAATTTCGTGTCTATCGCGTAGATCTTCTTTTCGTTTACCTGTTGTTTTCTAAAGCTAAAATCAAATTTAGCAATGCTGAACAGTAGGTAGCTATCTTCGTAAAATTTGACAAAATTCGAAACGGTATTAACGGACTTTATGCCATAGCTTTTAGCTAACTTATTCAATGTATAAGGTCTTGCGATGTTACTGAGCAGGTGCAAGGCGATAATCGTCAATTCATGTACGTTACGAATCCCGTTCCGCACGGCGATGTCTCGTTGAATAATATCTTTAAATAATTCGGTATGGTAACGCGGTATATTGAAGGCAACAAATTCCGGAAATCCGCCCATTTCGATATATTTTTGGAAGGAATCTGCCGTAGGCATCTGCTTCCTGAACCGACAAAATTCCCGAAACGAAAAGGGGAATATTTCATGTGTTATATGGCGCCCGGTTAACAAAGTGCCTAATTCTAAACTCAATAATTTCGCGTTCGAACCCGTGATCGCATAGCGATTTCCTCTCTCTAGCCCTTGTCTAATATAGGCCTCCCAACCATCTATCTGTTGAATTTCATCAAATTGAAATTGGTGGATAGTGGGCCAAATCTCCTCAATTTTATAAAAATCAGGTACTTCAAAAGTGCTAAAACGGGGATCATCAAAATGAACATAGCCTACCTTACTTTTGTCTTTGACTAATTGCTTTAACAACGTACTTTTCCCTGCTCGACGTATGCCGGTCAAAATAACCGCCAAGGGCACGTCTAATCTAATTTCAGGACTACTATCTCGATCAATGGTGCCGTCTTGCTTGTTAAAATAAAGACGTTGGTCTTCTAAAAGGGATTTTAGTTCGTCGCGAAGCATAGCTTACAATAGTTTATATTACAAATATATACTTTTATATATTAGTAATGCAAACTTTAATTTTTTAGTCTTTTCTCCCCTTTTGTTCAGCACCGGATTATTCCTAACTTTGTTTATGAAGTTTTTGCTGTCGCTTTGTTTCGTTTTGTGTTTGTTTGGGACTCCAATATGGGCCCAAAACGCCATCCCCGTCGGATTCTCTGACATCGATGAGCAAGTTCGCAATCTGCAACTCTTAGGTAAAGTAGACGCGAATCAGTCCATGCTGGCCAGACCCTTTTATTCTACGGGAAAGCAGAGCATGCAAGATTTGTATCGATTGATCGATCCCACGGCAAACGACTCCATTAAGAGCTATAAAAAAGGCCTATTTCAAGCCATTTTATTACCCGCATCTCTTTCTCAAAAACTGAATACCTCTCGTCCCTACGGCTGGAACGATCAGGCGATGTCCATTTCGAATGGTTATCAAATGCAGGCTAGCGCCGGTATTTATGCGCGTTTTAGCATTTTACACGTCCAGTTCAAACCCGAATTCGTGCATACAGGTTCGGCAGATTACGAAACCAGTGATGCCTGGGGGCAGGTAAATCCATCGTTAGATCGAGTTAGTTTAGGACAATCCTCGGTGCGTTTAGAGGCCGGCGGAATTTCGCTAGGGGTGTCTAACCAGAATCTTTGGTGGGGTCCAGGACACTATTCTTCGTTATTGATGACGAATAATGCAGCTGGATTTCAGCATTACAGCTTAAATACGACGCGTCCTTTGAAAACACCCATCGGATCTTTTGAATTTCAATTGATTTTAGGCCGAATGACAAGTGATTCCTTGCAGGGCTTTGAAAATAATGCCTTGAAGAAACGTGATTTGTCCTTTAATCCGAAGAACCGACAGTACAACGGGATCATTCTGACGTACCAGCCGCGGTTTATGAAGAACGTCTTTTTCTCCGCATCTCGGTCCTTTCAAAATTACGAGGTGGATCGTCCTGGCGCAAGATTCATGAATACCTATTTGCCGGTGTTGAACAATCTATTCAAGAGCGATTATAACGACGATACGCTTAGTAAAGACCAAATTTTAAGTCTTTCTACCCGGTGGTTGATGCCGAAGAATCACGCGGAAGTCTACGCGGAATTTGGTTATAATGATGCCAAACAAAACCTGCGTGATTTAATGCTCGATATGTCTCATTCAGCTGCTTGGGTAGTCGGATTTAAGAAATTACATCCTCTAAATGCACGTACTTTTATTTCCTTGCAGGCCGAGACGACTAAGATGTCTGAAACACCTTCTTATCTCATGCGCGGGGCAGGAAACTGGTACGAACATGGTCAAGTGTACGAAGGATTTACGAATAACAATCAAATCATCGCGAATGGAGTGGGGCACGGTAATGATGCGCAATCAATTGCAGTCAGCTGGAACCAGGGCTGGACGAAGCTAGGTTTGACTTTTCAACACGTAGCGAATCGACCTACGACGACGGCTGGCGTAACGGCTGTTTACACGCGAAGTGTGAAATGGGATGATTATGCCTACGGTTTACAAGGCGGATATCGCTACAAAAAGCTCTTATTTACGGCGGATGTGAAATGGGTGAATTCGACTAATTATTTATGGGAAAAGGATCATTCGAAATCGAATGTCTACGCCTTCCTTAATACGATTTTCTTATGGTAAAGTACGTTTTAGGCCTCTTATTGCTCTCTTGCTCGGTCTTCGCTCAGACGACTTTACTGGACGATATCAGCTTGCAGGATCTGCAGCGCAATGCGCAATTAATGAACGGGAAGGATTCATCGAAATACGAGAATCAGTCCTTTATGATTCGTTCGACGTCTGCTTTGCAAGAATTGGAGGCTTCCTCGGGTGAAAAGTTTAAACTGCAAGGAATTAGCTTACGTCACACGCTGCAAAACAATAATTTAATGCCCTTTGGCTTTAACCAAGGGACAATGTATCCTTCCGTTGGTTTTCAGCGTCGCTGGAGCTTGGGCGTGCATTTTACGTGGAAATTTCTGGACGTAAACTTGCAGCCGGAATGGGTTTTGGCAGAAAATTCACCTACCGTTCCTTTTGCCGGAAGCCCGCAAGATGGGAACTATTGGACACGTGTGTTCTTTTTGATTAACAATAACATCGATCAGTATAGCCACTTCGGTACAGAGCCATTAAAATATTTTTTCCCGGGTCAATCCCGCATCGCTTTTAAATTCGGGAATGTGTCCATGGGTGTCTCGACAGAGAATAATTGGTGGGGGCCAGGATTCAGAAATAGTTTGATGATGACGAATGAGGCATCTGGCTTCTTGCATTATTTCGTCCAAAACAGAAAGCCCGTCATCACTCCCATCGGAACTTTTGATGGGAAAGGCTTAATAGGGATGTTAGAGAATTCCCCTTTTCTTTCACCGGAGGATAAAAATTTCAGGCCGATCTGGGCGGGAGGAATTGAAAATAAGAATAATTCGGTTCGCATGTTGAAAGCCTTTATCGTGAATTGGCAACCGAAGTGGGTGCCTAATTTCTATCTAGGGTATTCGTTTGCACAACAGAATTACTTCACGAATGAGGGTCCGCAACCGGGCAAGCCATTTGTGGAGAATCCGAAAATGCAATTAGGCGCTTTCTTGCTGCGTTTCGCCTTGCCTAAGGACCACGCAGAGTTCTATGCAGAGATAGGTCAGCCGGATAGGGTGGTGGGGCCAGCGAGTTTTTTCGGGGATTCCACGAAGACCGGTTTTGTGCTAGGTGGGCGGAAGTTATTTCCTTTGGGCAAAAAGAAAAAATCTTACTTACAGCTAGGAATCGAATTCACGCAATTACAATTAATGGATCCCGGTCTTGTGATTGATAACACGCAACCGGGTGGAGAACCGTTGCGCAATAGCTGGTACACGAGTACGCAGGTGCGCCAGGGATATACCCACAATGCGAAAGTATTGGGAGCTTCTATTGGTCCGGGTTCGAATAGCCAAACGATTCATTTGAGCTTCCACCGAGGTCGCAGCTTGATTCGTTTGCACGCGGAACGTGTGGCGAAAAACAACGATTTTTATGTGTACCAATACTATGGAAGCGGTTACGAGAATCGCTATTGGGTGAATTTGATGACTGGTGTGGAGGCACAAATCGGCCTGACGAAAAACCTTTTATTAGGAGCTTCCTATCTGCAGACCACCGTGAATAATTACATGTGGGTGCGCATCGAGGATGGAAAAGCGGACTGGTCAGATTCGTCTACTAAATCAGATTACACAAACCAGCAGTGGCAAGTGTCACTAAAATACGAGCTGCCGTATGGACGTCGTTAAAAAGCTCTATTTGCAGGCCTATTTCTTCGTGATGGCACTCTATGTGTTCTTTAACAAGGGGATTGCCTATAGTTTTTTAGCGGAGGCGATGTGGGCGGGGGGATTCATCGTGTTGTTTTTAACGCGCAAGGACTATGCTTTTGGCTGGGACAGGCGGACGAAGATTTTGGCCTTTTTGCTGGCGATCACGGTGGGCTATATCGGTTGGGGATTGCGCTCGTATGCGCTTTTTGAAGTAATTCGTGACTCTTTCGTGATTCAATATGCCTGGTTCGCGTTCTTCGTGTTTCTGTTCAAGGATTTGCGGAAGGAAATGTGGGGATACATTATCTGGATCTATACCTGGTTCCCGTTTTTCGCCTTGTTGAATTTCTATTTCCAAAACTTCTCCGAGTTCTTCGAAAATTTCATCTTGTTCGGTTCTGTTCCCTTCGCGCTGTATAAATACGGCGATATGGGGGTGCATTTGTTGATTTCCTCTTTAGTCTTAATGCTCTATTTGAACCAGCGATCGGTTCGTTTTCAGATCACGTTGGCAGTGGCGATTCTACTGAATTTATTGATCATCACGGCCTATTCTCGTTCGGGAATGCTGGCTTATTTGATCGGATTAGGGCTTTTTGTCGTGTTCACGAAGCGCCAGGAGATGCGGGATTTGATCAAGCAATATGTGCGCTATTTGCCTATCGTTTTGTTGATTGTTTTGCCATTGTATGCGTCCATTAAAGTGAAAGAAAACTTCCAAGGTCGGAAAGTGGGGATGGAGCAGTTAGTGGAGAATGTGGGGTCGATTTTTGGGGTGAGTAAGGATGCGACGCTGGATGAAAATAAGTTTTGGCGCTTGGTCTGGTGGGCGAACATTATCGATTATAGCGTGACGCCGGAATATGCGTTGCAGGGGAAAGGATTGGGGATGAGTTTGGCGGAAAGCGATGAGGTGGTGACCGAAATCGATGACTTGCGTTCGCCGCATAATTTCAATTTGACGATTTTAGCGCGCTTCGGCTGGCCATTGTTTCTATTGTGGTGTTATTGGCTGTTCTGTTTGTTCAAACCGATGTTCAAAAGGCAACTGAATGACCAGCAATTGATGATTTCCTGCGTGCTGTTCACCTTTTGGCTGAACGGTAGCTTCGATGTGTTTTTAGAGGGTCCCATGGGTGCATTTCCTTTCTGGACCTGGGTGGGCTTGTATTTTTTAGGGGATTTTTTCCCGGAACCAGATGCCGAAGAGAATGAAGCATAAAAGGGTCAATATTCTGGGCACCCCTGTTTCCTCGCTGACGATGAATGAATTGTTCAACGATTGGGAGGCTGTGATCAAAGAAGGGAAAAAGGTGCAGGTGTGTATTACGCCCGTGAATTCGATATTGGCGGCGCGCGCGACAGCGCGCGTTCAAGAGATTTACCAGCACGCGGATTACGTTCTTTGCGACGGCGTTCCCGTGAAATGGGCCTCCAATTTTCTTGGAGACCCCATTAAAGAACGCATTACGGGCTTAGATGTGTTGCCACGGATATTTCCGTTTGCCGCTTCGAAAAATTTCTCCATTTTTTTACTCGGAGCCTCTCCTGGCGTGGCCGAAACGTTAGAAGCGGTGATGGAGGCGAAGCACCCAGGGGTGAAGATCGTGGGGACCTTCGTGCCGCCGTTCAGAGTGGTGTTTTCGGATGAAGAAAACGAGGAAATGATCGAAGCGATTAATGCGGTGAAGCCCGATATTTTGTTGGTGAGTTTAACGGCTCCGAAGCAGGATATTTGGATCGCAGAAAATCTCGAGAAATTAAATACGCATGTAGCCATCGGAATCGGAGGGGCCTTCGAGGTGGCCGCGGGAATGATTCAACGCGCACCGCTGTGGATGCAAAAGAGTGGATTGGAATGGTTCTATCGATTCTTGCAGGAGCCTAAGCGGATGTTTAGGCGCTATTTCGTGGAGGCGCCGGTGTTCATTCCGCTCATCATTCAACAGAAAATTAGTACGCGTTTTGGTCGCCCCTGAAGAAGTTAATGACGGTCTGGAGGATGATTTGGCAATCTAACCAAAACGACCAGCGGTGAATATAACTCAAATCAAAGTCCACGCGTTCCTGCATATCTTCCGTCGTCCGCGTTTCCCCTCTACACCCATTTACCTGCGCCCAGCCGCTGATTCCCGGTAAAACGATGTGGCGTAGCATGTAATTGTCCACGGTATTCATCGATTCGATATTCAGGGGAGTCGGGTGCGGACGCGGTCCCACGACAGACATATTGCCGATCAATACATTCCAAAACTGCGGTATTTCATCCAAATTCGTCTTGCGCAAGAAGGCCCCAATACGCGTAATGCGGGGGTCATTTTTCTGTGCCTGTTGGTAATTTCCCTCTGCATCTACGTCCTCACTTTCCTGCACCATCGTGCGGAATTTATAGCAAATCAAGGTCTCATTATTCAGTCCCCAGCGTTCTTGCTTGAAGAAAACAGGCCCTTTGGACGTCAACTTAATCAATAAGGCGATAATCGGTAGCAGCAGTAGGCCAAAAGTCAAGAAGAACAACACCGAAAAAGTCACATCGAAAATGCGCTTCAAAATCCGGTTCTCCAAACGATCCAGCGGAAGACGTCCCACGTTCATTACGGGCACTTGTCCGATCGTCTGAATGCTGACCGAGGAGGTCGCATATTGTTTGAAGTCAGGCAAAATACGGACTTTGGTCCGGTAATAATCACAAATACTGATGCAGCGCTGAATGGTCGAATAGTCGTCCGTAGGCAAGGCAATCACGACTTCGTCCACGTAGCGCGACTTCAAAATCAAGTCCAGCTGGCTGATTTTGCCTAAATAATCACAACCTGGAATATTGTTCATCTCGTCATCAATCAGGCCCTCGACCTTATAACCGTAGTAATAATACTTCTGTACCGTATCGTAAAAATTCTTCGCCGCGGCGGTCGCACCCACTAATAAAACCACGTCATTCATCCGTCCTTGGTAAAAGGCGGCGTGACGATTCTTGCGTAAAATGTACTTGGTGATGGCCGCTAAAAGGAAATTAGCGCTAATAAAATAAGCGAAAAAGTGGAAATCATAGGCCCCAGTCGGCTTCAAAAAGAAGAGACTCGAACTAAGTAAAATCGTAAATAAAATCAGGTGGTAAACGATGAAAATGATTTCCTCCGCAAACTTATTCGAGCGTCTATCCGCATACAATTTCGAAAAAGAGGAGACAAAATACCACAATACGAGCGAAAGCAGGCCAAAAGCCGGATTCCATTGATCTATATGCCCCGTATTCCAAAGCGCAAGCGAATAGGCCGCAATGACCACAAGGGCATCGTTCACATAGCGAATCAGCGCAAAACGGTTGGACTTTTTGTTCATCGAAATCTTTATCACCCAAATTTACAACATTGCGCCCATTCCTCCCTAAATTTGTCCATGCTTAAAAAGATGTTTTTTTTCTTTCTAACAGCACAAATCTATGCCCAGACCATTCCGGTGGGCCGGCCAGATTTTTCTGAAGAGCGTCTCCGTAATCAACAATTGATCTCTGGAGCTACTTATTCGTTTACTATACGGCCGGTTTCGGATTCGACCGCTAAGGGTCTGCTACCCGCCACTGTCCTGAATCAGCTAAATACCTACGCCCCCTTGGGATGGAACGACGGCGCGATGATCCCAGCGAAAGGTTTGCAAACTTATTTAACGGCAGGTTTTTTTACCCAATACAAAGCGCTAAGTCTCCAGCTGATGCCGGAATTCGTGTATGCGGAGAACCGAGACTTCGGAACTTTTTCCCTGCAAGGCCCTCTGCGTGCTCCCATGTTAGTTTTGTGGAATAGCACAGATATTCCGGAACGTTTTGGAACCTCTTCCTACTCCCGTTTTCGTTTAGGCCAAAGTGCCCTCCGCCTCTCCTCCCGCTCCGTCTCTGTGGGTATTTCCACCGAGAATCTCTGGTGGGGTCCGGGTTTCCGCAACTCCCTACTTATGTCAAACAATGCCCCAGGCTTCTTGCACGGGACATTCAATAGCGTCAAACCGCTAAAAACCTTCCTGGGCTCTTTTGAATTCCAGTTGATTGGTGGTCGCTTAGAGGGGTCTGGGGTACAGCCTTTGGCATCCGATTATATAGTCAACGGCATCAATTATTTAGAGCCTAAATCCACGGATGCCCGCTACATTTCTGCCCTCACCTTGAATTATCAGCCGCGCTGGGTGCCTGGCTTATTCCTGGGTTTTTCCCGCGCTTTCCATCTGTATACCTCGGATATGGGCTCGGGCTTGACGGACGTGTTCCCGTTCTTGCTGCCCTTTGAAAAAAAGAATCTTCCGCTGGAGGATGCGAAGCGAAGAGACCAGTTAGCGTCCTTGAATGTGCGCTGGGTTTTTCCGGCCTCCCATGTCGAGCTCTACGGAGAATTAGGCTATAATGATTATAAGAATAGTTTTTGGGATTGGTTAACGTCCATGGAGCATTCCAGGGCCTATATCCTAGGTTTACGCAAGGTGTTCAAACAGTCTTCGGGCCGGTATATTCGCCTGGCTTTGGAAAACACCACCATGGAAATGACCGCTGATCGCCTCGTGCGCAATAATGGCCCCTGGTACCGCCATGATTTTGTTCGCCACGGCTACACAAACGAGGGGCAGGTGCTAGGTGCCGGCATAGGTCCCGGATCAAACCTCCAAACCTTTGACCTCGCCTTCGTTCGCCCCGCTTCCATCGCCGGTTTTTCTATCGAGCGCTACGCCCACAACATGGATTACTATTACGACGCGTTTAAAACCTATGATGCGAAATGGGTAGATCTGATGTGGGGTGGATATTACCAAAGAAGAATCCAGGCCTATTCCTTCACCGCAAAACTAAATTTCGCCTGGATGCGCAATTACCAATGGGTGCTCGACCAGCACGTACTGAATGCCCAATTGCAATTATCAGCAACTAGATTTTTTTAGCTTCCAGAACGCTATTTCATTTATTTTTAGGTAATTTCGAGTTCTTAATTCGAAGCCTACATGAAAAATATTCTTATCGTATTGCTAATCAGTGCTTTAAGTTCTTTCGTTGCGCCTGCAACTAAGACCATTTCTGTTAAAACGGATCCAGCGGGAGCAGAAGTTATATTAAACGGTTATTTCGTGGGAAAAACCCCCATTGAAATTAAGATCGACGAAAAGCAATACAATTTTCTTTCGATTTCGAAATCTGGCTACAAGCGCCAGCGTGTCGAACTGAAAGGAATTAATAAAGAAGTCGAGGTAAAATTAGAGAAGGAACTCTAAATCGAATTCAGGGCCTGATTTAAGTCCGCCCATAAATCATCCACATGTTCTAAACCGATCGAGAAACGCAATAAGTTTCCCGGTGTCGTACTTTGCGGTCCTTCAATGGATTTGCGGTGTTCTACCAGCGATTCTACGCCACCCAAGCTCGTCGCTTGTTGGAATATCTGCAGTTTACCCGCCATCTCCCTCGTTTCTGTTTCCCCGGTTTTTACCTGCAAAGCGATCATGCCGCTGAATCCTTGAGGCATCTGTTTTTTTGCCAAAGCGTGCTGCGGATGTGATTCCAGTCCAGGATAATGCACTAATTCTACCTTAGGGTGTTTTTCTAAACGCTTTGCCAGTTCCAACGCATTCGCACTGTGCTCGCGCATTCTCAAAGGCAAGGTCTTCAAGCCCCTCGCTAATAAGTAGCAGTCCAACGGATTAGGCGTCGCCCCCATCAAAATCTGCACTCTTTCAATTCTTTTCGCCCACTCATCATCCTCTTTCAAGAGCACCGCTCCACCCATAATATCTGAATGTCCGCCTATGTACTTCGTCGTCGCGTGCATCACGATGTCAGCGCCAAGGGAAATCGGGTTTTGAAGCACCGGAGTGCCCAAGGTATTATCAACTCCTAATTTAAGTCCGTGTTTTTTAGCAATTTCCGAGAGACCTTTGATGTCTGTAATACTGAGCATCGGATTCGCCGGCGTCTCAGCCCAGATGAGTTTCGTATTTTTTTGTACCGCTTTTTCTACTGCTGCCAAATCCGTCATGTCTACCTGCGTCACCTCTAGTCCCCAAGGCCCTAAGATTTCTTCCGCCAGTTTATATGAGGCATAATAGCCCACTTCTGGCATTAAAATATGGTCTCCGGATTGCAGGCATTGGAAAACCGCGTTGACTGCGGCGAGGCCTGAGCCGAAGGCGAAGCCTCGCGACGCCCCTTCTAAGGCCGCCAGGCCTTTTTCAAGTGCTGTGCGGTTAGGGTTGGAGTTGCGAGAATACATGTGGCCTTTCGGATACGTTCCATCCAAAGCCCGTTCAAAAGTCGTCGTCAAAAACACCGGCGCCGCAATCGCCCCCGCCGTTTCATCCTTCAAATGACTCCCATGTACCGCAATCGTCTCCTTTTTCATCGCTGATTTTCTCTTAACTTAAAGTTTTTACCTAAATACAAACGACGAACTTGTTCGTCATCCGCTAATTCTCGTGGCGTCCCCGCCTTCAAAATCTTTCCCTCAAAAAGCAAATAAGCCCTATCCGTAATCGACAGCGTCTCATCCACATTATGATCCGTAATCAAGATTCCAATATTCCGGTATTTCAACTTCGACACAATCGTCTGAATCTCCTCCACCGCGATCGGATCGACACCCGCAAAAGGCTCATCCAACAGAATAAACTTGGGATCCACCGCCAACGCCCTCGCAATCTCCGTTCTTCTCCTCTCACCCCCAGAAAGCACCTGACCTAAACTCTTCCGCACATGCGTTAAAGAAAACTCCTCCAAAAGACTCTCCACCTTCTCTTTCTGCGCCGCCTTCGACAAATCCGTCATCTCTAACACCGCCTGAATATTTTCCTCCACACTCAGCGTCCTAAAAACCGACGCCTCCTGCGCTAAATACCCGATTCCAAGCCTTGCCCTCTTATACATAGGCAAATCCGTTACGTCCAAATCATCCAAGAACACCTTCCCCTCATTCGGCTTCACCAAACCCGTAGCGATGTAGAAGGAAGTCGTTTTACCCGCGCCATTTGGCCCCAACAAACCCACAATCTCCCCTTGCGCCACCTGGTACGAAATGTGATCATTCACTAATCGTTGGCCGTATTTCTTGACTAAATTCTCTGTCCGTAAAATCATGCCTTAAAAATACGAATTATTTCGATGTTTTCCCTTCTTGCCCCCTCGCTCTCGTCTTTAAACCCTTTTAGCGCCTTGATTGTTCAGCCTGGCCTTGCTGTTCACAATGGTTGGTTGTTCTGAATCGCCTTGCTGTTCAAAATGAGCTCTGATTGCTCAGAATCGACCAATGGAGAAATAAATCGTCCGGCGTAAAAGTCGAATTTCAGGTATTGACAAAAAGTGTCAAAACCTGAAAACGCCTCTGAGTGCCTCGAAGATATTTTAACATTATGCCGTTTCAGGCATCTCAGCGTAATTATGGTATGGTTAGCAGGTTTGCATTTACCCATTCATCTACTCCGGACTAAGCGACAAAGTCGCGACTAAGTCACGAAGAGACGACCAAATTGCGCAGCAATGACTTCGCGAAGCGACCACGACCAGATTGCGTAGCAATGACTACGCGAAGCGACCACGACTAAATCGCAAGGCGATGACTAAGTGACCCAGTCACGACCAGCGCGCCGCGCTACAACACCACCCCACTAACTGAATAGCGAGTAGGCGAGGAGAACCAGCGCAAAGCTTGTGAACCTGAAATGGTGTAGGAAACCACGCGACCGGAGATGAGGTGCATGGAGAGTTTTTTGGAGGTAATGTAAATTAAATTCTCAGAAGAGATCTCAAAATCTACCGTAGATGGTCTGCCGGCTGAGTCTAAAGCGATTTGGAAGGAACGAACGGGAAGGTCTTCGCCTTTTTTCAGCACGTAAAGGATCAGGCCTGGGGCGCTGTGATTCTCGTAGCTGAGGGCGTAGGCAGGTTTGTTTAGATCGGCTTCTTGGAAGAGGGCCCATTCTTTGGCCAAATCCACCTGGGCCGAATCAATGACTTCTGCTGTGCCATCGAGAATGACGGTCTTTTTTACCGAAAGGGGGGAAGATGATAGGCGATTCAGCTCCTTTTTCCAGTCGTAGAAATGAGTGGCCGGCTCCGGGGAGGGGGTGCACGCAACGAATGTCAAAAAGAGTAAAAGGCTGAGGCGAATCATCCCCCCAAAGGTAAGAAAATTTTAGGCCGAGAACACATCCTCAATGGGAATCTTCAAGACTCGGATGAGGAGGTAAATTTTAGTGGCGTTGGGATAATGTTTGCCGGATTCCCAATAATTGTAGGCACTTTGGGAAACTCCTACGGCAGAAGCGACTTCTTGTTGTGTCATCCGTAATGTCAAGCGGGACTTGATCAAAACGGTCGAAAAGACTAGTTTGGTTTTCATATTTTATTAGTGGTTAGCGTTTTATTTTTGATAATATTCAGAGAATAAATGCAAAAACAAAACTATTAACACTTTTATCCTAAACTTTATAAAAACACTGATAA
>JACCDW011456935.1_pt1 | contig 50007 bp, 51 predicted proteins | sample 7449781 | NCBI WGS metagenome assembly JACCDW01 (sample SAMN15323449, study PRJNA562643) | freshwater metagenome | isolation source: river surface water | place: USA:Blue River Watershed | collected 2017-08-18
CGTGTTGGCCGTGGACGTGGACCGCGAACGCATCTCCCTGGGTATCAAGCAGTTGGACTCCGATCCTTTCACCACCTTTGTGTCGGTCAACGACAAGGGCCAGATCGTGACCGGCAAGGTCAAGTCTGTGGACGCCAAAGGCGCTGAGATCGATCTGGGCGAAGACATCGTGGGCTACCTGCGCGTCAGCGAAATCTCCCGCGATCGCGTGGAAGATGCCCGTAGCGTGCTCAAGGAAGGCGACGAAGTCACCGCCGTGGTGGTGAACGTTGACCGCAAGACCCGCAACATCCAGTTGTCCATCAAGGCCAAGGATGCCGCCGACCAGCAAGAAGCCATGGCTTCCCTGAACCAGCAGGCATCGCGTGAAAACGCCGGCACGACCAGCCTGGGCGCCCTGCTGCGCGCCAAGCTGGACAACAACAACGGCTGAGACGGAACCCTCCATGACCCGCAGTGATCTGGTGGAAGAGCTGGCGGCCCGCTTTGGGCAGCTGACGCACCGCGACGCGGAGTTCGCCGTCAAGACCCTTCTTGACGCGATGAGCGACGCGCTGGTGCGGGGCCACCGGATCGAGCTGCGTGGTTTTGGCACGTTCTCGATCAACCGGCGCCCGCCTCGCATGGGACGCAACCCGCGTTCCGGCGAGAGTGTGGCGATTCCCGAAAAGCGGGTGCCCCACTTCAAGCCAGGCAAAGCCTTGCGTGAAGCGGTGGACGCCCGAACCCCGGCGCTGCTGGAGCCTGCCTCCAAGTAATGCCGATTTGGGATTCCCCTGGTGACGGGCTTAAAATCAGTCCCTGTCACAGAGGAGCTCCCTTGAAAAATCTCCTGTGGCTGCTTCAGTGGACGCTGAAGGCGGCCATTTTTTTTACCTTGTTCGCATTCGCCTTGAACAACCAGGACGATGCGATCGTGCACTTCTTTTTCGGCACCCAATGGCGCGCCCCCATGGTGCTGGTGGTGCTGAGTGCCTTCGTGCTGGGCGTGGTGGTCGGCGTTTTGGGCATGGTGCCGCGCTGGTGGCGTGAACGCCGGGTCGCGCAGCAGGCGCAAGCCCAGAGCAATCCCGCCACACCAGAAACACCCGTCGCGCCCACCGTGGCGCAAACAGTGCAGACGGCCACGCCGCCGGACGCCGTTCATGGACTTTGACCTCGGCTGGATCCTGCTGGGCTTGCCCCTGGCCTTTGGCCTGGGTTGGCTGGCCTCCCGCCTGGACTTGCGTCAGCTGCGTCTGGAAAATCGCCACAACCCCAAGGCCTATTTCAAGGGCTTGAACCATTTGCTCAACGAGCAGCAAGACCAGGCCATTGACGCTTTCATCGAAGCGGTTCAACAAGACCCGGACACGAGCGAATTGCATTTCGCGCTGGGCAACCTGTTTCGCCGTCGCGGCGAGTTCGAGCGTGCCGTGCGGGTGCACCAGCATTTGTTGTCGCGCGCCGACCTCAGCCATGCCGACCGTGACCGTGCGCAGCACGCGCTGGCCCTGGACTTCCTCAAAGCAGGCTTGCTCGATCGGGCTGAAGAGTGCCTGCGCAAACTGGACGGCACCGCGTTTGAAGCCCAGGCCCAACTGGCCTTGTTGAGCATTTATGAGCGCTCGCGCGACTGGGCCCATGCAGCGGACATCGCCCAGAAACTGGCCCAGGCCGGACAAGGCAATTTTGAAGTGCGCCAGGCACACTACCTGTGCGAGCAAGCGGCCTCCGTCGCGGCGCAAGATCCAGCGCAGGCCGAGGCACTGCTGAAGCAGGCCATCACCCTCGCCCCCCAGGCAGCGCGCGCCACCATCGCGCTGGCACAACTGGAAGACACACAACAACGGCCCCAGCATGCCTACGAAGTGCTGCTGTGCCTGGCGCAGCGCAACCCGGCGTTTGTGCCATTGCTCGCGCAGCGCCTGGCCAGCCTCGCAATTCAACTGGGCCACACGCCACAAGCTCAGGCTCTGCTGAGCGCACATTACGAAGCCATGCCATCGCTGGATGTGCTGGATGCGCTGGTGAACCTGGACGTCTCCGAAGGCCGCGATACCGCGCGGGAGTGGTATGCACGCCACCTGGAGCGCGAGCCCTCGCTGGTGGCGGCCTCGCAATGGATTGCCCGCGAAAAACTCACCCACGAAGAGCGCCGTGCTCCGCTGGAACGCGCGCTGGAACGTGCGGTCAAGCCTTTGAAACGCTACCGTTGTGCGGCCTGTGGCTTTGAGGCGCAGCAACACTTCTGGCAATGCCCAGGCTGCCAGGCCTGGGACAGCTACCCGCCCCGCCGGATCGAAGAACTATGAACCTGCCCTCGCTTGAACGACTGTCGCAATCCAAAGTCCTGGTGGTCGGCGATGTGATGCTGGACCGTTACTGGTATGGCTCGGTCGATCGCATCAGCCCGGAAGCGCCTGTGCCGGTGGTGCGCGTCACGCGCGAAGAAGATCGCCTGGGCGGCAGTGCCAACGTGGCCTACAACGTGGTGACCCTGGGCGCACAGGTGAGCCTGCTGAGCGTGGTGGGCGATGACGATGCCAGCCACCAACTCGAGGCCTTGCTGGCCCAGACGGGCATCACACCCTGCCTGGGCCGTGACCCTCAACTGAAAACCACGGTCAAGCTGCGGGTGATTGGTCGCCAGCAGCAACTGCTGCGTGCCGATTTCGAAAACGCGCCACAAACCGAAGTGCTGGCCTCACAAACCGACCAGTTCCAGGCCCTGCTGCCGCAGCACCATGCCGTGCTGTTTTCCGACTATGGCAAAGGTGGCCTGGCGCACATCGCAGACATGATTGCCGCTGCACGCACCCAAGGCTGCCCGGTCCTGATCGATCCCAAGGGCAGCGACTATTCGCGCTACCAGGGCGCCACCGTCATCACACCCAACCGCGCTGAACTGCAGGAAGTCGTCGGGCGCTGGCAGAACGAGCAAGACTTGCTGGAGAAAGCCCAGAACCTGCGCCAGTCATTGCAGCTTGACGCCTTGCTCCTCACGCGCAGTGAAGAAGGCATGAGCCTGTTCGATGCCCACGGCGTCACCCATGTAGCGGCACAGGCACGCGAGGTCTTCGATGTGACAGGTGCTGGCGATACCGTGATTGCCACCTTGGCCACCCTGCTGGCCAGTGGCCTGTCTTTGCGTGATGCGTTGCCATGGGCCAACCGTGCTGGTGGCATCGTCGTTGGAAAATTCGGGACGGCCACCGCGTCGTACCAGGAGCTCAGTGCATGAAAATCGTCGTCACCGGCGCAGCCGGTTTCATTGGCAGCAACATCATCCGTGGCCTGAACGCGCGCGGCATCCACAACATCATTGCCGTGGATGATCTGACCGAGGGTGACAAGTTCCGCAACATCGCCGACTTGCAGATCGACGACTACCAGGATCATCACGGCTTTTACGAGCGCTTCGCGCGGGGCGATTACGGCACCATCGAAGCGGTTTTTCACGAAGGTGCCTGCAGCGACACCATGGAAAGCAATGGCCGCTACATGATGGACAACAACTACGGCGTGTCCTGCCAGTTGTTCGAGGCTTGTCAGGCCCGAGGCACCCGCATGCTCTATGCCTCGTCGGCCGCCACCTACGGCGGCTCTGATACCTTCCGGGAAGACCCTGCGTTCGAGCATCCACTCAACGTCTATGGCTACTCCAAGCTTTTGTTCGATCAGCGGTTGCGCCGACTGACAGGGCGTCACTTCGAACAAGCCGTGCATCAGGTGGTGGGTTTTCGCTACTTCAATGTGTACGGGCCGCGCGAGCAGCACAAAGGTCGCATGGCCAGTGTGGCGTTCCACCAGCACCACCAGTTCCGCAAGGAAGGGCGCGTCAAACTGTTTGGCGACTACGGTGGCTATGGGCCAGGCGAGCAGCAGCGCGATTTCGTCTTTGTCGACGATGTGGTGGCTGTCAATTTGTGGTTCTTCGACCATCCGGAGCGCAACGGCCTGTTCAACCTGGGCAGCGGCCGGGCCCAGCCCTTCAACGATGTGGCCTTGTCGGTGGTCAATGCCGAGCGTGCCGCACGTGCCGAGCCCGCTTTGTCACTGACTCAGGCTGTGGCAAACGGCTTGATTGAATACGTCCCCTTTCCTGATGCCCTGCGCGGCAAATACCAGTGCTACACCCAGGCCGATCTGACGGCCCTGCGTGCGGTCGGCTGCGATCACCACTTTGCCGATGTGCGCACCGGCGTCACCCAATACATGGCCACCCTCGCACAAGCTTGAACATGCAGAGGATGGCACGCACAGCGTTCGCCATTTTGCTGGGATGGATGGTCTGTGCTGCGCACGCGCTGGACATCAACCTGGCCACCGAGGCCGAGCTTGACAGTTTGCGCGGCCTGGGCCCCAGCCTCACGGCCAAAGTGCTGGTGGCACGGCAAAACCAGCCCTTTCAAAGCTGGGCAGATCTGATGCACCGGGTCAGCGGCATCCGGGAAGCGATGGCACAGCGGCTGTCAGACCAGGGCGTGACGGTGCAAGGGCGGCCTTACCTGCCCCCTCACAAAGCACCATAGCCGCCCCCGCCAGGCGTGTGGATTTCAAACACATCCCCAGGTGCCATCTGCGTCTGGCCAATGTGATCCAGCAACTCCACCCGACCATCGGCACGCACCACCCGATTCAGGCCAGGCGCGCCCGCACTGCCGCCATCCAGGCCGAAAGCGGGATGCTTGCGCCCGTTGGACAAAATGCCCGCCGTCATGCTCTCCAGAAATTCGACACGCCGAATCCCCCCCTGCCCGCCAGGCCAGCGCCCCGTGCCGCCCGAGCCTTCGCGCAAGCAATAGCTGAGCAGACGCACTGGGAAACGAAACTCCAGCACCTCCGGATCGGTCAGGCGTGAATTGGTCATGTGGGTTTGCACCACACTGGTTCCAGGAAACCCGCCCTGGGGTTCGCCCTGGGCATTGAAGATCGGGCCAGCGCCGCTGCCACCCGACAAGGTTTCGTAGTATTGGTAACGCGCGTTGCCAAAGGTGAAGTTGTTCATGGTGGGCTGACTGCCCGCCATCAGCCCCAAGGCGCCATACAAGGCATTGGTGATGCAACTCGATGTCTCCACATTGCCAGCCACCACCGAGGCGGGAGGCAAGGGGTTGAGCATCGACCCTTCAGGGATGATCACTTCAATCGGCTTGAGACAACCGGCATTCAAAGGAATGTCATCGTCCACCAGCGTACGAAACACATACAAAACCGCCGCCATGCACACCGCACGCGGTGCATTGAAATTGTTCGCTTGCTGCGCCGACGTGCCCGTGAAATCAATCACCGCACTCCGCCGCGCCACATCAATCGCCACCGACACCCGAATCTGCGCCCCATTGTCCAGCGGCAAAGTGAACCGCTTAATCGGGGTCAGATTCCCATTTTCACGATCTGATAATAGGGATCTGACCCCGATTAATTGAATGGCTTTGCGGACGGATTCTTCGGCGTTGTCTTGTACGTGGCGCATGTAGGCCTGGACGACGTCGAGGCCAAATTGGGTGACCATGCGTCGCAGCTCCTGAACGCCTTTTTCATTGGCGGCGATTTGTGCTTTGAGGTCGGCCAGGTTTTGTGCGGGATTGCGGCTGGGGTAGGGTCCGCTTTCGAGCAATGCGGTCATCTCGGCTTCGCGCAGCACGCCCCGGTCGACCAGTTTGAAGTTCTGGATCTGCACCCCTTCTTCGTCAATGGTGGTCGAGAACGGCGGCATGGAACCGGGCGAGGTGCCGCCGATGTCGGCGTGATGTCCACGCGAGCCGACATAGAACAAGGGCTCGCCCTCATCGCCCAGGTAGACCGGCGTGATGACGGTGACATCGGGCAAGTGGGTGCCCCCATGGTAAGGGTCATTGAGGACATAGACATCGCCAGGCTGCATCTGGCCCTGGTTCTCGCGAATCACAGTTTTGATGCTCTCGCCCATCGAACCCAGATGAACCGGCATATGTGGCGCGTTGGCAATCAGGTTGCCCTGGGCATCGAACAGCGCGCAGGAAAAGTCCAGGCGTTCCTTGATGTTCACCGAGTACGCGGTGTTCTGCAATTGCAGCCCCATCTGCTCGGCAATATTCATGAACAGGTTGTTGAACACCTCCAGCAACACCGGGTCCACGCGCGTGCCCGCAGCGTATTGCACCGCGCGTGCCTGCACCCGCTCCAGGACCAGGTGATCGAGGGTTGTCAGCATGGCACGCCAGCCAGGCTCCACCACGGTGGTGGCATTGCGTTCGGCAATGATGGCCGGACCAGGAATCTGGTCGCCCGCACGCAAGTCTTCGCGCACCACCAGGGCCGCATCGACCCATTGGCCGTGGGTGTACATGCGCACCGTCTCCCGGCGTGGCACCTCGCGCACAGCATGCTGCGGCCACACCCGCTCGGCCGCCGCATCCCCGGCGATGATGGCCTCTACCGACACAGCCTCCACCATCAAACCTTTGCCGGCCATCAGGAAAGCAAAGCGCTGGCGGTAGGCCGCTTCAAATGCCGCCTGAATCTCAGACAAGGAACCAAAGGGCACCATCAGCGCCGAGTCGCTGCCTTCGTAGCGCACATGCACCCGCTTGCGCAATTCGATGGCGCCCGCCCCCAGTGGCTGGGCGCGCAACTCACTTTGCGCGCGCTCGGCCAGCGCGGTCAACACAGGCTCCCACTGGGTCATGCCTTCTGCCGTCAGACGTTGTTCAATGGCCTGCTCGCGAATCAGGCTCTGATCGGCCAAACCCATGCCATAGGCCGACAGCACACCTGCGAGCGGATGCACCAGCACGCGCGTCATACCCAGCGCATCGGCCACCAGGCAGGCATGCTGGCCGCCCGCACCGCCAAAGCACTGCAAGGTGTAGCGCGTCACATCGTAGCCACGCGACACAGAGATTTTCTTGATGGCATTGGCCATTTGCTGGACCGCGATGTAAATAAACCCTTCGGCCACCGACTCAGGCGTCAGATCGGCCGAAGTGACAGGCGAGGCCTTGACCTCGGCCACCAAGGCTTCGAAACGCGCACGCACGGCCGCACCGTCCAGCGGCTGATCGCCTTGCGGGCCAAAGACCTGCGGAAAATGCTGCGGTTGAATCTTGCCCACCATCACATTCGCATCGGTCACCGCCAACGGCCCGCCGCGCCGGTAACTCGCCGGCCCGGGATTGGCGCCAGCGCTTTGCGGCCCGACGCGAAAGCGCGCGCCATCGAATTGCAGGATCGACCCGCCCCCTGCGGCCACGGTGTGAATGCTCATCATCGGCGCGCGCATGCGCACACCCGCCACCTGGGTTTCAAACTCGCGCTCGAACTCGCCCGCAAAGTGGCTCACATCGGTGGAGGTTCCGCCCATGTCAAAGCCAATCACGCGGGTCTCGCCAGAAACGCCCTGCCCGTGCGCGAACGCCAGTTGTGCGGTACGCGCCATGCCCACAATGCCCCCGGCCGGCCCGGACAGAATGGCATCCTTGCCCTGAAAAGCATGGGCATCGGTCAAGCCTCCCGAAGACTGCATGAAATAAAGCGGCACCCCAGGCATTTCGGATGCCACTTGCTCCACATAGCGGCGCAGGATCGGCGAGAGGTAGGCGTCCACCACCGTGGTATCGCCTCTGCTCACAAATTTCATCAAGGGGCTGGTTTGATGCGAGGTGCTCACCTGGGTGAACCCCAGCGAGCGCGCCAGCACAGCCGCCTGGGCTTCATGCTGGGTATAGCGGTAACCGTGCATGAAAACGATGGCCACACTGCGCAAGCCTCGCGCATGCGCAGCTTGCAACTGCGCGCGCAGGTCGTCCTGCATCAGGGCTTGCAACACCTCGCCGTCCGCACCCACGCGTTCTTTTGCCTCGATCACCTCGCGGTACAACAATTCAGGCAAGACGATGTGCCGATCAAACAGGCGGGGGCGGTTCTGATATGCGATCCGCAAGGCATCGCGAAACCCTTGGGTGGTCACCAGCAAGGTGGGCTCACCCTTACGCTCCAGCAACGCGTTGGTGGCGACAGTGGTCCCCATCTTGACGCAGGCCACTTGCGTTGGCAGGACAGCCTCACCGGCCTTCAAGCCCAGCAGATGCCGAATGCCAGCCACAGCCGCATCGCGGTATTGCTCCGGGTTTTCACTCAACAACTTGTGCGTGACCAGGCTGCCATCGGGGCGCTTGCCCACGATGTCGGTGAATGTGCCGCCACGGTCGATCCAGAATTGCCATTTTTCGCTTTGATAACCCATTGTTTTCACTCGTCTGACTGGCTCACAACATCTTCTTGCTGGCCTGAACTGTAATTCCTTCCAATCCAGGCATGCAATCGAGTTATCCTAGCGGTTTGTTCCAACCTTCCCTATCAAGGACTTCCGCCATGATGAAAGCACTGTCCGGCCTGTTTGCCCTGTCGATGGCCTTTGCGGCCACACCTGCCCTGTCACAAACCAAATGGGATTTGCCGGCCGCCTATGCCGCAACCAACTTCCATTCGGAAAACCTGATCCAGTTTGCCAAAGACGTGGACCAGGCCACGGCAGGCAAGCTGAAGATCACGGTGCATGCCAACGCATCCCTGTTCAAGGCCAATGAGATCAAGCGTGCCGTGCAAGGCGGTCAGGCCCAGATCGGTGAAGTGCTGCTCGTGAATTTTGAAAACGAGAACCCCATTTACGGCGCCGATGGCATTCCGTTCCTGGCCACCTCCTACGCAGAGTCCAAGCGCCTGTATGACGCGCAAAAGCCCGTGCTCGACAAGCTGCTGGGCAACCAGGGCATGAAGCTGCTGTTTGCGGTCGCCTGGCCGCCGCAAGGCATCTTCACCAAGAAGGAAGTGAACGCGGTGGCCGATCTGCGCGGCATCAAATGGCGCGCGTACAGCCCTGCCACGGCCAAGATCGCCGAGCTGATTGGTGCACAACCTGTGACCATCCAGGCAGCAGAACTGTCCCAGGCACTGGCCACGGGCGTGGTGGAAAGTTACATGAGTTCGGGTTCCACCGGCTACGACACCAAGACCTATGAAAGCCTGAAATATTTTTACGATACCCAGGCCTGGCTGCCCAAGAATGCCGTGATCGTGAACAAGAAGGCCTATGACGCCCTCGACCCCGCGACCCAGGCCGCACTCAACAAGGTGGCCGCTGAAGCGGAAACCCGTGGCTGGAAAGTCAGTGAAGAGAAAGACGCCTGGTACAAAAAAGCCTTGAACGAAAAAGGCATGAAGGTGGTGACACCTTCGCCCAAGCTGATGGCGGACATGAAGCAGGTGGGCAGCATCATGCTGGCGGACTGGCAGAAAAAAGCTGGCCCGGACGGTGAAGCCATCATCGCCGCCTTCAACAAATCGGCACCGGCCGCCAAGCCTGCCAAGAAGTGATGCTGCGTCGCGCCCTGGACCGCCTTTACCTGGCCTCGGGGGCCCTGGGCGCGTTTTTCATTGTGCTGATTGGCCTGCTCATGATTGCGCAGAGCATTCTGCGCGAATTGAGCATTCGCACGGGTGCGATCAACGATGTGGTGGCCTGGTTCTGTGCCGCTGCGGCGTTTTTCACCATGGCCCATGCTTTCAAGCATGGCGACTTTGTGCGTGTCACCTTGTTGCTCGAATCGGTCTCGGCGCGCACCCGACGCATTCTGGAAATCATGGCGTTGGGCATCGGCAGCGTGGCCGTAGGCTATCTGGCATGGTGGGCCTGCCTCTTCACCTACGAAAGCTGGGAATTCAATGACATTGCGCAAGGCCTGCTGCCCCTGCCGCTGTGGATTCCGCAACTGAGTTTTGCACTGGGGTCGGTGCTGCTGTGGGTGGCCATGATCGACGAACTCTTCATCGTGCTGCGTGGTGATGTGCCCACCTATGTGCGCGAAGTCCAAGAGCGGCACGCACGCGGCGATTTTTCTTCGGACATCTGAGGCATGGACATACTGCTCGTTGGCGGCTTGTTGCTGCTCATCATGATGGTGCTGCTGGCTGGCGGTGTGTGGATTGCCATGACGCTGGCCATTTGCGGCTGGGTCGGCCAAGCCTTTTTCACACAAACCCAACCGGGCAAGAATCTGTTCTCGGCATTCTGGGAAAGCAATGCCAGCTGGGAGCTGGCCGCCCTGCCCTTGTTCATCTGGATGGGCGAAATCCTGTTTCGCACCCGCCTGAGCGAAGACATGTTCGATGGCCTGCGTCCTTGGCTGAACCGCGTGCCCGGCCGTCTGATGCACACCACCATTCTGGGTTGCGGCATTTTTGGATCGGTGTCTGGCTCTTCTGCGGCCACCTGTGCCACCATCAGCAAAGTGGCCTTGCCCGAGTTGATCAAGCGTGGTTACAACGAAAAACTGGCACTGGGCTCGCTGGCCACAGCCGGCACGCTGGGCATTCTGATTCCACCCTCCATCACCATGGTGGTATACGCCGTGGCGGCAGATGCCTCCATCATCCGGATTTTTCTGGCGGGCTTTTTACCAGGCTTGTTGCTGATGTGCCTGTTCAGCGGTTACATCATGTGGTGGAGTTGGCGCCACCCGGACCAGGTGCCGGCCGCAGACCCGCCCAGCAGTTTCATGGCCAAGCTCAAACAATCGGGCAGTCTGATTCCTTGCGCCGTGCTGATCGTGTTCATTTGCTGGGTGCTGATTGCCGGCTACGCCACCGCCACCGAATGCGCCGCCTATGGCGTGCTGGGTTCACTGAGCCTGGCCGCCTGGAGCCGCAGCCTGAGCTGGGACAATTTCCGCGAAGGACTGATGAGCACCGCACGCACCAGTTGCATGATCATGTTCATCCTGGCAGGTGCGGCCTTCCTCACCAAGACCATGGCGTTCACCGGGATTCCACGTGAATTGGCCGAATGGGTCAGCGCCATGAACCTGTCACCGATCGCATTGATCGGTGTGTTGACGGTGATCTACCTGATCCTGGGTACGGCCCTGGATGGCATCAGCATGATTGTGCTGACCAGCGCCGTGGTGTTGCCCATGATTCAGAAAGCCGGCTTTGACCTGATCTGGTTTGGCATCTTCATCGTGCTGCTGGTGGAAATAGCCGAAGTGACCCCACCCGTCGGTTTCAACTTGTTCGTTCTGCAAAACATGACCGGCAAAGACAGCAACACCATTGCCAAGGCAGCGGTGCCGTTCTTTCTGTGTCTGGTGGTTTGCATCGGGCTGATCACCCTGTTTCCTGGCATCGTCACTTTCCTGCCAGACGCCATGATGGGCGTGGACAAATAAGATGATTCCGGCGCTCTCGATTTGCATCGGCGCATGCCTGGGTGCCTTGCTGCGCTGGCAGCTCAGTCTGATGTGGAACACCCAAAGCGTGTTGCCCTGGGGTACGCTGGCGGCCAACCTGATCGGGGGCTACCTGATTGGCGTGTGCGTCGGTGTGTTTCAGGCCCTGCCGCAACTCGACCCTCTGTGGCGTCTCGCCCTGGTGACCGGTTTCCTGGGGGCCTTGACCACCTTCTCCTCCTTCAGCGCTGAAGTGGTCACCATGCTGCTACAGGCCCGCTATGGCCTGGCCTTGCTGACGGCCTGCCTGCACTTGCTGGGCTCACTGGCCCTGACCGTCCTGGGCTTGAAAACCGTGGCGTTGTTTTTGCGCCAGGTGCCTGGAACCTGAACTCAGACCGGACGCGCGGTCGAGCAGACCATCACGCCTGGATCGTTGTGCGCCAGCGCCAGATCATTCTTGGCCTGCGCCACATCCATTTCGCGGGGCAGAGGCACATTGTTTTTGACCGCCAGGATTTCAGCCATGATGCTGACCGCAATCTCCGAGGGCATCTTGCTGCCGATGTAAATACCAATGGGGCCGCGCAAGCGGGCCAACGATGCCTCGGTCTGTTCGAAATGCTCCATCATGCGGGCACGACGCGCCTCGTTGTTGCGGCGTGAGCCAATGGCTCCGACATAAAAGGCCGGACTGTCCAGGGCCTCCAGCAAGGCCAGATCGTCCAGCTTGGGGTCATGCGTCAAGGCCACCACGCAACTGCGCTGATCCGGGCGGAAAGACTGGACCACATCGTCGGGCATCTCGTGGGTCAAAGTCACCCCAGCCACGGACCAGGCACTGCTGTATTCCGGTCGCGGATCGCAGACGGTGACAGCAAAACCATTGAACAAGGCCATGGTGGCCAGATACTCGGACAACTGGCCCGCGCCAATCAGCAGCATGCGGTATTCAGGGCCGAAGGTGTTCACGAGACAGTGCGGCTGAACCGACAGGGCCTGCGGCGCCAAGGCCGTCGTCTGGGTCACGTGGCCATCGGCCAGGGACACCTCGCGCTGCACCATCTCGCCGCGCTCCAGCGCCTGGACCAACTCGGTCAGTGCCTGCGCCTGCGGATCAAATTCCAGCAACAGCTCCAACGTGCCACCACAAGGCAAACCGAAGCGATGCGCCTCGTCTGCAGTGACGCCGTACTTCACCTGTTGCGGCGGGCCACTGGGAATGTGCTTGGGTTCTTCGGCGCCGCCCGCCTCGGCCGATGCGGGCACATGGGCGCTGGCATAGGCTTTGGTGAAGCGGTAGATCAGATCGTCTTCGATACAGCCCCCCGACACCGACCCCACCACCGCGCCGTCTTCGCACAAGGCCATGATGGAGCCGACCGGACGTGGCGAAGACCCCCAGGTGCGTATCACCGTGGCCAGCAAGGCGCGGCGTCCGGCACGACGCCAATCGCGCAGATTGCGCAACACCATCACATCCAGGTTTTCCATCGCGATCTCCATCCAGACACAGCCACCATCATAGAGTGAGCGCGAAGTCTTTGCGACAGGATGCGTCATCCATGCGAAAAGGCTGTGGAGCAGTTAATATGCCGGAATTGACGCTCACCAAGGAATTCCATGAAAGCCTTTCCGCCCCCCAATGCGCCGTTTGCGGACGAGTGCATCCAGGATGCGCGCAACAGTGATCCCCACGCGATGGGCTGGATGCAGGGTTTCCCCCCGCCCCCGGATCGTCGGATCTCGCGGGCGTTGGGCCACCATTTTTCATGGCCGCAGTTGCGCTGGGCCGTCAGTCACACCCATCAACTCGGCCCGGTCACGGTCATACAGCGTGGCGCCGGCCCTGTCAGTGACTTGCCCCAGACCTTGCGCAATGACCTGGACGAAGTCCGCTTCGCCACCCAGCGTGACGAGCCGCTGACCTGGGGCGATGCTTTCGATGCGAATTACACCGATGGCCTGTTGGTGTTGCACAAAGGCAAGGTGGTGCAAGAACGCTATGCCGGCGTGATGAAGCCCCATGGCATCCACAACTGCATGTCGGTGACCAAATCCTTTGTCGGCCTGCTCGCCCTGAAAGCGGTCTATGACGGCCATCTGGACGAAGCGCAACTGGTCAGCCACTACATTCCCAGCCTGAAGGGTACAGGCTTCAGCGATGCCACCCTGGGCCAGGTCATGGACATGACCACCGACATGGCCTATGACGAGATTTACACCGAGCCCAATTCCGGCATCTGGCAATACCTGCGTGCCGCTGGCGTGTTGCCGCTTCGGCCAGAAGATCAGGCCTTTTCTGGCGGGCTCTACGATTACCTGGCCGGCCTGAAACCACAAGGCAAGCACGGCGTGGCTTTTGCCTACAAAACCATCAACACCGACATGTTGGCCTGGGTCTTGCAAACCGTCTTGCAGCAATCTTTGGCCGACTTGATGTCCGACACTTTCTGGCAGCCGATGGGCATGCAGCAGGATGCCCTGATGCAGATCGACCAATGCGGCAATGCCTTTGGCGGCGGCGGCTTGCTGACCAGTACACGCGACCTCGCGCGTTTTGGCCAAATGCTGGCCCAGGACGGTTTTTTCAATGGTCGCCAGATCGTGCCAGCCGCTGTGGTGGAAACCATTCGCCAGGGCAGTGACCCTGCCAAGTTTGTGCCCGCAGGCTACACCACCTTGCCGGGCTTCTCCTATCGCGCCATGTGGTGGGTTTCAGGTGACCCGCACCGCTGTTTCAGCGCGCGTGGCGTGCACGGCCAGGCCATCTGGGTGGACCCCGTGGCACAAGTGGTGATTGCACGTCATGCCTCACATCGCCATGCTGGCAATGCCATGAACGACTCGGTGTCTCAACCTGCCTACCGTGCCATCGCCGACCATTTGTCCCGCCATCCCGGTTGATTTGTCATGAAGCGTTTCACCTCTGCCCTCGGCATCGCCTTGCTGTCCGCGACCTTGTGGTGCCCTCCAGATGCCCTGGCCGAATGGACCAAGCTCGATGAAAATGACCGGGCAACCATCTATATCGATTTCGAGCGCCTGCAAAAGAACGCCCAGTTCGCCACCATCTGGCAATTGACCGATTTGAAAAAGCGCAGCAAGACGGGCACACTGTCCAACCAGGTGCTGATGGAATTCGATTGCAAAGGCCACAAGCGACGCACCGTGGTGTTCACATCGCATGACGAGAACATGGCCGAAGGCAAGACCATTTTCAAAAGCCTCAAGGGCGGTGAGTGGCATGCGGTGGCCAAGGATTCGGTGGCTGAAAAAATGATGGGGCTGGTTTGCGAGCATTGAAGCCCGAAAGCTTTCAAAGTCGCCAAGACGCCTTCCGCGCCGGCCTGAGGCAAGCCCTGGGCGCCCCCATGCTGGTGCTGTTCGCCGGCATGATTGGCTTTGGTGCCATGGCCAAGACACTGGGCTTCAGCATCTGGCTACCCTTGTTCACCAGCCTGCTGGTCTTTGCCCTGCCGGGTCAGGTCGTGATGCTGGAGATGCTGACCACCGGGGCATCGGCGCTGACCGTGGGCCTGGCCGTGACCCTGACCTCCTCGCGCTTTCTCACCATGGTGGTGACCCTGTTTCCACAACTGGATCAGCGTGACCGCAATCGTGGCCTCTATGCACGCGTGCAACTGCTGGCCATGACCGCCTGGGCGGTGTCCATGCGTGAATTTCCGAACATGCCATCGGCGTATCGCTTGGCTTTTTTCACAGGACTCGGGCTGCCTTGCTGGCTGATCGCTGTGCCCGGCACTGCGCTGGGTTACCTCCTGGCCGGTCAGGTGCCTCTGGCCGTGACACTGGCCCTGGTGTTCATCAACCCCCTGTTTTTTCTGCTGACCTTCACCGATGTCCGTCCCTGGCTCTACCGGGGTGCGATTGTGGGCGGTGGCTTGATCTGCCCCCTGTTTTACCAATGGGATCGGGACAGCAGTCTGTTGGCCTCCGGCCTGACCGCTGGCACCGTGGCCTACCTGGTCGACCGCTTCTGGCGCCAGCGCACGGGAGACCCCGCATGAGCACAGAAATCTCCGCTGTCACCGCCTGGGGAGGCCTGGCAATTGCCGCCGCTGGAACCTATGCCTGTCGCGCCTTGGGGGTGATGGTTTCCGACAAGATCCATCAAGACAGCGAATTCTTTCGCTGGCTGGCCGCGGTCACCTATGCCTTGCTGGCCGCACTGGTTGTGCGCATGGTGCTGATGCCTGTGGGGCCACTGGCCACGGTTCCCGTCGCATGGCGTGTGCTTTTTTGCATCATCAGTGTGTGCATCATGGTTGTGGGCACGCGTCGCAGGCCTGTCGCTGCGTTAAGCTGGGGCACACTGTTGATGTTGGGGTATGGCCTGGCCAGATCTCAGGAATGGATTTGATCACTGCTGCGACATGCACCAACATCTCTCCCTCAAACATGACCTCTACCGTTCTCATCACAGCTTCTCATTGGGCCGATGCGGCACAGCAACGCCTGCGCGAAGCGGGTCTCGAACTCATCTTCATGGAAGGACCGGTCAACGAAGACACCCTGATCCAGGCATTCCAGGCGCGCCCCATCGCTGGTGTGGTCGCGCGCGGTCCGGCCCCTTTCACGGCCAGGGTGATGGACAGTGCGCGGCAGCTTCGGGTGATTGCCAAGAATGGTGCGGGCGTGGACAGCGTGGATTTGCAAGCGGCGGCGCGTCTGGGCATTCAGGTGAAAGCAGCTGCCGGTGCCAACGCAGATGCTGTGGCAGAACATGCCCTGGCCTTGATGCTGGCGCTGGTACGCCAACTGCCAGGCCTGGACCGTCAGACACGCTCAGGGCAGTGGCCTCACAGTGGCTACCAGGGTCGCGATTTTCGAGGCTCCGTGGTCGGCCTGATCGGCTTTGGCAGCATTGGTCGACAAACCGCGCATCTGGCCACCAGCCTGGGCGCGCGGGTCTGTGTGTACCGTCGTTCGGATCGCCCCATCGATTGCGAATACGAGCAGGTAACCGACTTGCACCGCTTTCTTTCGCAACTGGACATCCTGAGCCTGCATTGCCCGCTGAATGAACAGACGCGCGGCCTGATTGGCGCACGCGAATTGGCGGCCCTCCCCGCCGGGGCGCTGCTGATCAACACCGCGCGTGGACCGGTGGTGGATGAGGAGGCTCTTTTGGCAGCTTTGCAGCAAGGCCATCTGGCCGGTGCAGGTCTGGACACCTTTGACACCGAACCCCTGCCCCCAACGCATCCTTTCAATCAACTGCCGCAAGTCATTTTGACGCCCCATGTCGCAGGCGTCACGCGCCAGGCAGCCCTGAAGGTGGCCTTGGTGACCGCCGACAACGTCTTGCAGGGGCTGGCACTCAATCGGGTGTGATGCCGACGCACCTTGGCAGTCGCATGGCAGCGCGTTGGAGCCCTAGGGAAACCGCCAATCCTGCCCACCTGTCGGGTGCCTATGCTGCCCTCTGATCAAGATCAAGACACTGGGCCAGTCCTGAATGAAATGACCCCCTGTATCACCTGTGCGACAGCACCCTTTTGTTCAGTTGCACTACAACCAGCATTCTGATCACCAAGGAGACACTTAGTGCAAGTCACTAATACCCAAGACCCCCAATATTTTCACAAGGTGGTCGACTGTCAATGGGCGTGTCCCGCCCATACCCCCGTCCCCGAATACATCCGACTGATTGGCCAAGGCAAATATGCCGATGCCTACATGGTGAACTGGGTCTCCAACGTTTTCCCTGGCGTGCTGGGCCGAACCTGTGACCGCCCCTGCGAACCGGCCTGTCGACGTGGCCGGGTGGAAGAAAACAACGGCAGCAAACCCGATCCGGTCGCCATTTGCCGCCTCAAGCGCGTGGCCGCTGATCACAAGGACGATGTGGCCGCACACATGCCCAAACCTGCTGCACGCAATGGCAAAAAGGTGGCCTGCATTGGTGCTGGCCCTTCCTCGCTGACGGTGGCGCGTGATCTGGCGCTGCAAGGCTATGCCGTGACCGTGTTTGACGGTGAGAAAAAAGCCGGTGGTTTCATCCGCTCGCAAATCCCCCGCTTCCGCCTCCCCGAATCGGTCATCGACGAAGAAACCAACTTTGTGTTCGACCTGGGCGTGGAATTCAAGTCGGGCCAGCGCATCGATTCGATGAAAGCGCTGATGACGCAAGGCTATGACGCCATCTTCGTAGGCACGGGCGCCCCCCGCGGCCGCGACCTGGACATTGCGGGCCGACAGGAAGCGAACGCACAGATCCACATCGGCATCGACTGGCTGGCCTCGGTCTCGTTCGGCCACGTCACCAGCGTGGGCAAAAAAGTGATCGTGCTGGGTGGCGGCAACACCGCCATGGATTGCTGCCGTTCGGCCCTGCGACTGGGCAGCAACGATGTGAAGGTGATCGTACGCAGCGGCTTTGAGGAAATGAAGGCCTCTCCCTGGGAAAAAGAAGACGCGCTGCATGAAGGCATCCCCATCATCAATTACCACGTGCCCAAACGCTTTGTGCTGAAAGACGGCAAGCTGGTTGGCATGGAATTCGAGGTCGTCAAGGCGGTCTACGACGCTGATGGCAAGCGCAGCCTGGTGCCCACGGGTGAGGCTGACCCCTTCTTCGAATGCGATGAAGTTCTGATGGCGGTCGGTCAGGAAAACGCTTTCCCCTGGATCGAGCGTGACAGCGGCATCCGTTTCAACCGCTGGGGCCTGCCCGAACTCGACGAGAAGTCGTTTCAATCCTCGGTGCCGCACGTCTTCTTCGGTGGCGATGCGGCCTTTGGTCCCAAGAACATCATCACCGCAGTGGCTCACGGCCATGAGGCTGCGGTCTCGATCGACCGCTTCCTGCACGGCGAGGATGTCAACCAGCGCCCTGCGCCCCAGACCCGGATGCAGTCGCAAAAAATGGGCATCCATGAGTGGAGCTATCACAACGAAGTGTCCAACCAGACACGGCTGAAAGTGCCATGGGTCAAAGCCGAGCAGGCCCTGGCCAACATCCGCGTGGAGGTGGAGCTGGGCTTTGACGCTGCCGATGCGTTCAAGGAGGCCAACCGCTGCCTGAACTGCGATGTGCAGACGGTGTTCACCGACAAGACCTGCATTGAGTGCGATGCCTGCGTGGACATCTGCCCCATGGACAGCCTGACCATCACCACACCAGCCGAGGAGGATGTGTTGCGCCAGCACCTGCGCGCTCCCGCCCTCAACAAAGATCAGGACCTGTTTGTGTCGGCCACGTTGAAGTCCGGTCGCATCATGGTCAAGGACGAAGATGTCTGCCTGCACTGTGGCCTGTGCGCCGAGCGCTGCCCCACGGGCGCGTGGGACATGCAGAAGTTTTTGCTCAACACCACCAAGGCAGGCCAGGCCTGCCGCGATCGCCAGATCCAACAAGGAGAAACCGCATGAAGCGCATCGAGGCGGTCAACGACTTCGTCATCAAATTCGCCAACGTCAATGGCTCGGGGTCGGCATCGGCCAACGAGTTGTTTGCCAAGGCGATTCTGCGCATGGGCGTTCCTGTGAGCCCACGCAACATTTTCCCCAGCAACATCCAGGGCATGCCCACCTGGTACGAGGTTCGCGTCACCGAAGCCGGTTACCTGGGCCGTCGCGGCGGCACCGACATGATGGTGGCCATGAACCCGCAAACCTGGGATGCTGACATCGCCGAGATCGAGCCTGGCGGCTACCTGTTCTACGACAGCACGCGCCCCATCCCGGCCTCCAAATTTCGCGATGATGTGCACACCATCGGCGTGCCGCTGACCGAGATCAGCAATGCCAACTACAGCGACCCACGGCAACGCCAGTTGTTCAAGAACATCATCTATGTGGGCGCGCTCTCGGTGCTGCTGGGCATTGAGCCTGGCGTTTTTCAGACGCTCTTTGCCGAACAATACAAGGGCAAGGAAAAGTTGCTGGCCTCCAACATGCAGGCCCTGGACATGGGACGTGCCTGGGTCGAAGAGAACCTGAAAGACGCCGTCGGCCTGCGAGTGCGCCGTGCCGATAACGTGGGCAACCGCATTTTCAGCGACGGCAACAGCGCTGCGGCCCTGGGCTGCATTTACGGAGGCGCTACCGTGGCCGCCTGGTACCCGATCACACCCTCATCCTCGGTTCCAGAGGCGTTCCAGAAATACTGCGACAAATTCCGCATCGACCCATCCACCGGCCAGCACCGCTACGCTATCGTGCAGGCCGAAGATGAATTGGCCTCGATCGGCATGGTGGTAGGGGCTGGCTGGAATGGTGCACGCGCCTTCACCGCCACCTCCGGCCCTGGCATTTCATTGATGTCCGAATTCATTGGTCTGGCCTACTTCGCCGAAATCCCAGTGACCATCATTGATGTACAGCGGGGCGGGCCTTCCACTGGCATGCCCACGCGCACACAGCAATCTGACATCCTGGCCTGCGCCTACGCCTCGCACGGCGATACCAAGCATGTGCTGTTGCTGCCGGAAGACCCTGCCGAATGCTTTGACCATGCCGCTGCCGCACTGGACCTTGCAGATCGTCTGCAAACCCCGGTGTTTGTCATGACCGACCTGGACATCGGCATGAACCAGCGCCTGTCGCGCCCGTTTGAATGGGACGCTGATCGCAGCTACGACCGTGGCAAGGTCATGACGGCGGCAGAACTCGAAGCTGGCAAGGATTTCGGACGCTACAAAGACGTGGACGGCGATGGCATTCCCTGGCGCACCTTGCCTGGCACGCACCCCACTCTGGGCAGCTATTTCACCCGTGGCACCACGCGCAACGCCTATGCCCAGTACTCCGAGCGGGGACCGGACTACATCTACAACATGGAGCGCTTGCTACGCAAATTCCAGACAGCCGCCCGCCTGGTGCCCCAGCCGGTGCTGCGCCCTGCACCCGAGCCAACAAGCTTTGGCGTGATCTACTACGGATCCACATCGCCGGCCATGAGCGAAGCGCTTGACGCATTGGAAGCGCAGGGCCTGAGCATCGACGCCCTGCGTCTGTGCGCCTTTCCCTTTCCCGAATCGGTCGCTGAATTCATTGCCAGCCATGCGCAGGTGTTCGTGGTGGAGCAAAACCGCGACGCTCAGATGCGCAGCCTGCTGGTCAACGAGTTGCAAGTCGATCCGGCCAAACTCGTGGCCGTGCTGCACTATGACGGCACGCCCATCACGGCACGCTTCATCGTCGGAGAGATTCGTCAAACACTGGTCGCCGCATCCAAGGAGTTGGCATGACTTACATCGCAAAACCTCGCTTGCACCATCCCAGCCTGACAAAGAATCAGGTGGGTTACACCCGGCGTGATTACGAAGGCCGCATCTCCACGCTGTGTGCTGGCTGTGGCCATGATTCGATTTCTGCAGCCATCGTGCAGGCCTGCTGGGAAATGGACATCGAGCCACATCGCGTGGCCAAACTCTCGGGCATCGGCTGTAGCTCTAAAACCCCGGACTATTTCCTGGGTGCGTCCCACGGCTTCAACACGGTACATGGTCGGATGCCTTCAGTGCTCACAGGTGCCAATCTGGCCAACCGCGACCTGCTGTACCTGGGTGTGTCTGGCGATGGCGACTCAGCCTCGATTGGCTTGGGCCAATTCGCCAATGCCATGCGTCGCCACGTGCGCATGGCCTACATCGTGGAAAACAATGGCGTCTACGGGTTGACCAAGGGTCAGTTCTCCGCCACCGCGGACCGTGGCTCCAAGAGCAAAAAGGGCGTGATCAACAACGACAGCCCGATCGATCTGGTCGGCCTGGCTCTACAGCTGGGCGCCACCTATGTGGCACGCGCCTTCTCGGGAGACAAAGAGCAACTGGTGCCACTCATCAAGGGTGCCATCGGTCACGGCGGTGCTGCCTTCATCGACGTCATCAGCCCCTGCGTGACCTTCAACAACCACGCTGGCAGCACCAAGAGCTATGACTATGTGCGCGAACACAACGAAGCCGTGAGTCGCATTGATTTCATGCCTCTGCACAGTGAAATCACCACCCAGTACGAAGCTGGATCCGTGGTGGAAGTCGAACAGCACGATGGCAGCGTCCTCAAACTGCGCAAGCTGCACGAAGACTACGACCCCACCAACCGTTATGCGGCACTCAACTACATGAACGAGCGCGGCGAGCAAGGCGAAATCGTCACCGGCCTCCTGTACGTGGACCCGATGTCGCTGGACCTGCATGCAGCACTGAACACCTCCCACCAACCTCTGAACGCCATGGGACCGGCTGAGCTGTGCCCAGGCATGCAGGCGCTGGAAAAAATCAATGCCAGCCTCAGGTGAACCGGCCCCCACACCATCGCGTCATTCGTTCTTCGAAGATGTCCAGGGGCTGCTGACCGGCACCTTGTTTGTCGCACTGGCAGTCCTGTTTTTCAAAACCACGGGACTGCTGACGGGAGGCACCACAGGGTTGGCATTCCTGATCCACTACTGGAGCGGCTGGCAGATAGGTGCCATCCTCTTCATCATCAACCTGCCCTTCTATATCTTTGGCTACAAAGCCATGGGTCGGACCTTCACCCTCAAAACCTTTGTGGCCGTCGGCCTGCTGTCGGGCTATGTGGAATTGCTGCCGCAGTGGCTGGAGATTCAAAATGTTCAGCCCTTGTTCGGGGCCATCATGGGTGGACTGCTGGCTGGCACGGGCATCCTGATCCTGATTCGCCACGGCGCCAGCCTGGGCGGCGTCACCATCATGGCCATCTATCTGCAAAAGGTGCGCCACTGGCGTGCTGGCCTGGTGCAAATGGCGCTGGACGCCAGCATTCTGGTCTGGGGCGTATGGCTGCTTGAGCCCAGCAAGGTGATGCTGTCGATCGTGGGGGCCCTGGCACTCAACTTGGTGATCGCGGTCAATCACCGCACGGGACGTTACTTCACGGTTTGACGGGGGCAAGCTTCCCCGCAGTCACGCCGACGGACCACAATTGGCGGTATGTACTCGCCGGATCGTAATCGCTGGCCTGCTTCTCAATGTTGAAGCGCCGGCTACCGCGAGGGTCTGTCCCCCGGCCGGCAAGATACAACCAGTTACCCTGGTTGCTGTAGACATCGAAGTCAATCAACTGCGACTCAAACCATGCAGCGCCGGCGCGCCAGTCGCATTGAAGCGCATGAATCAAGTAGCTGGCCACGTTCTGTCGCATGCGATTGGAAAGATAACCGGTCATTGCCAGCTCACGCATGGCCGCATCAATCAATGGCTGGCCAGTTTCACCGCGGCACCATTGCTGAAATGCCCGTGGGTTGTGCGCAGGTGGTGGCAAGTCGGTGAGCCCGCCAGACCGATAGAGCTGCACACCGTGCTTGCGGTGCAGCCATCGGAAGTGATCCCGCCACAACAACTCAAAGCTGATCCAATACGTGCTTTCATTGGCGCCATGTGTTTGCTCAAACGCTGCGATGGCTGACCAGGCGCGCCGAGGCGACAAAGCACCGGTGGCCAGCCAGGGCGACCACTTGGTGGAGTAATCCTGGCCCATCAGTTCGTTGCGCGTTGTTTTGTAAGTGCTGGGCAAACCACGGCGACAGTAATCGGCCACATGCGCCAGGGCCGCACGCTCTGCACCATGAAATGCCGGTAAAGCCATCGGGAAAGCGCTGCGTGAATCGTGCAAGGGTGAGGGCATGGCGGGAACGTCGGGCCCACGTTGCACAAGGCTTAAGCAAGCCGTCAGCAGTGGTGGGGGTGGCAAAGGCGGCATCTGACGGACAGGTGGCAAAGGCGGCGTGGGCTTGACCTGTTGTTTCTCCAAGGCCTGCCGAAAGCGCGTGAAGGTGTCAGGAACATCCTCTGGCGCGAAAGGCAGTGCATCGGGCGCCATCAGCGTCGACTGCCAGGTCGTGATCACGTCCAAACCGCGTTGTCGCAGCGCCTGAATTTGCGAAACCTCATCGGGTGCGCAAATGTCTTCGCACATCAGCACGGGCTGGCGAAGAGACTGCGCCAAATTCGCCAAAATTTCGACTGGATGCCCTTTGAATTCCAGCAACTGACTGCCCAATTGCGCCAGTTGCCCGGACAGCCCCTGCACAGCCATCGCAGTCCAGGCGCGTCGGCGTGATTCTGTCCGAACAAAATCCCAGGCGGTGAGACTGTCCGCTGCGGCATCAGCAATGTAGACCGGCAACAACCAAACCTGATGATCCAGCGCGTACTTCACGGCCTGCTGCAAGGCAGGCTGGTCGTGCAAGCGCAAATCCTGGCGAAACCAGTAAATGACACCAGGGACAACAGGCTGTTTGTTCACGATGATTTCAGATGCTCAGATGCAATGGCCGACACCGCTTGAGAAAATCTTCCTTTGAATCAGAAGCGACAAGCCCCTTCGAAGAGGAAGAAAATTTTGCAATCATTCTCGTCTCAAAGACCACTCCCCTAAAATTCAAAGGACATTCAGACCACCCATCGATTGAATCTATGAGCTACCAGCTGGTTTGGTTCAAACGCGACTTGCGGTGGCAAGACCACGCGGCCCTCGCTGAGGCATCGAAGCGCGGCCCAGTTCGCTGCATCTACATGGTGGAGCCGGGGCTCTGGGAACAGCCCGATGCCGCCTTGCAGCACTTCGAGTTTGTGCGTGAATCCTTGCAAGCCCTGGACGCAGCCCTGCGCCTGCGCGGCGGTTGCGTCGAAATTCACACCGGTGAAGCCAAGGCGGTGCTGTCGCGGATTTGGCGTGAGGCACCCTTTTCCAACCTGCACTCACACCAAGAAACCGGCAACCATTGGACCTACCAACGCGACCTGCAAGTTGCCACATGGTGCAAGGCACACGACATCGCGTGGCATGAATATGCGCAATTTGGCGTGGTGCGCGCGCTCAAGCACAGAAAGGGCTGGCAAACCTCCTGGGAAATGCACATGCAACGTGCGCAGCAACATGTGGATGCAGCGGTTTTCTGGAAAACGCCCACGCTTGAACCCTTGCAGTTGCAAGCCCCCAGGCACCTGACACATGACCCGCCATATCGACAAAGAGGCGGGCGAACAGAAGGCTTGGCTGCTTTGCACAGTTTTTTGAATGCCCGCAGCATCGGGTACCGAGGGGGCATCTCCTCTCCACTGTCGGCGCCCGACGCATGCTCCAGGCTGTCGCCTTACCTGTCCTGGGGTTGCCTGAGCATGCGCGAGGTGGTCCAAGCCACACGTGAGCAACTCGCTGCATTACCCCCACAGGCGGTTCGGCATCGCGCTGGATTGACCGCCTTCATCAGCCGCTTGCACTGGCATTGCCATTTCATTCAAAAGCTGGAGTCCGAGCCCGCGATTGAATGGCACAACATGCACCGTGGCTATGACAACCTGCGTGAGCAGGAATTCAACATGGCGCACTTTGAAGCACTGCAAGCGGCGCGAACAGGCTGGCCCATGGTGGACGCCTGCGTCACCATGCTGAGAGAAACGGGCTGGCTGAATTTTCGGATGCGCGCGATGTTGGTCTCAGTGGCTGCCTACCCCCTGTGGCTGCATTGGCGTCCTGTCGGTGAGTGGTTGGCGCGTCAATTTTTAGACTACGAACCAGGCATTCACTGGAGCCAACTGCAGATGCAATCGGGCACGACCGGCATCAACACCACGCGCATTTACAACCCCATCAAACAAGCGCAAGACCACGACCCACATGGCACCTTTGTCAAACGCTGGCTTCCAGCCATGCGCAATGTGCCAACCACCTGGTTGTGGCAACCCTGGCTGATGCCCAGCACCCTGCAACAAAGCCTGGGACTGCAAGTGGGCGTGGACATTCCTCTGCCCCTGGTGGATTGCGAACAAGCTACCCGAATCGCCAAGCAAAGGTTTTATGAAAGACGCCACGCACCCGAGGTGCGGTCGGGCCGCGAAGCAGTGATTGAAAAGCATGCTTCACGGAAAACTTTGGCTTCGAAGAAAGCACCCATCAAAACGCGATCAGGGGCGACGCAACAACTGGGCTTTGATTTCGAATGAAGCACTCCACAGGGTCTCGCGCATGAAGTAGCGTTCAACGACCCGCTGCCTGCGATGGCGCTGCTTCGCGCCACGGAGAAAGAGCTGACAGTTCAGCCGATGCGGTTTGAAGTAGCCAGTTCCATGGACTCCCTGGATGTTCAAGGGACCTGGCGGTGAAACTGGCCATCCTCTTCAAGCGAAGAGGATGGGTTCAGAACCAACCCATATTAATATATTATGCTTAATAAAGAATCTATTGCAGTAAAGTTTATCGAAGGCAATAGGCAAGAAGTTGACGACCAATGCAAATTGAAATTCAGGATTTCATAGGTTTTTTCCCAGAAAACCTGCCAATCGGCGTACCCACAAAATGACTTTCTCTCAATTTTTAATTTTGATCACAGCCCTTTGTTTAAGCGCATGTGGCATCAACAGTCCATTGGCGCGTGCGTCTGAGATCTGCGTCAAGTACCCCACCCCAGACGCCAGGGAAAACTGCGAGAAACGTCAAAGAGATGTTGCAACCGCCTTTAAGAAGTCTCTTGATGACACCCAAAAAAAGGAAAAAGTATCGCTGCAAGATGACCCTCCCCCTAAAAATGAACTGTGTTTCAAAAGGCAATCAACTGGAGAAATGGCTTGCCCCAATTAATTGTTGACTTGATTTTTTAAGTATGGGCTCAGCTGTCAACCCTTTTCTGCGGCGCCTGCGTTCCGATGCACTGAACTGGAGAAGACACTCGAAAGAATCCATTCTCAATTAGTAACGGGCCACAGAACGGTCTACTGAAAAGAAAAACGCCCCGTCAGGGGCGTATTCATTGGGATTCTGGCGGAAGCGGTGAGATTCGAACTCACGAACGGTTGCCCGTTGCCGGTTTTCAAGACCGGTGCAATCGACCACTCTGCCACGCTTCCTAGCTTGGGTCTGCGGAGTGGATTGTAGACGCGACAGGCAGGAAAATTTCCTGCAGATCACTTAAAAAATCAAACCCCCGCTCGGTGGGCGTCACCCGCTGGACATCCCGCGTCAGCAGGCCCCTGGTCTCGGCCTCGGCCAAGGCCTTTTGAATAGCGGACAAGGGCAAGCCGGTGCGCTCGGTGAATTGCGCCAGCGTGAAGCCTTCGCGCAAACGCAAGGCATTGAGCATGAATTCAAACGGCAAGTCTTTGCGTGCAACCTCCTCTGACTGGGTCACCGCCTGTCCTGCCAGAGCCTGGTCCATGTACAACCTGGGCTCCCGATAGCGCACTTGCCGAATCACACGGTGCGCAAAGCTCAGCTTGCTGTGCGCGCCAGCGCCGATACCCAGATAGTCGCCGAATTGCCAGTAGTTGAGGTTGTGCCAGCAGCGGTGATCGCCCCGCGCATAGGCAGAAACCTCATACCGCTGCAAACCCACCTGTGCCGTGCGCTCGGTGATGCGGTCCAGCATGGCGTAGGCATCATCGTCCTCAGGCATATTGGGAGGTGGGTACTTGGCAAAAAGGGTGTTGGGTTCCAGCGTCAGGTGGTAAATGGACAGATGGGGCGGGTTCAAGGCCAAGGCCTGATCCAGATCCTGGTCAAGTTGCGCAAGGGTCTGGCCGGGCAAGGCGTACATCAGGTCGATGTTGAAAGTATCAAACGCTGTGGCGGCTTCGCGCACGGCGGCCAGGGCTTGCTCGCGACTGTGCACGCGCCCCAGCACTTTCAGATGTGCGTCATTGAAACTTTGGACGCCCACCGACAGGCGTGTGACACCCGCAGCGCGAAAGGCGCGGAACCGGTCTTTCTCGAAAGTGCCGGGATTGGCCTCCAGGGTGATCTCGCATTCGGGAACCAGCTTGAGTCGGGCGCGCAGATCACTGATCAGACGTTCGATCGCAGCGGGCGAGAACAGGCTGGGGGTGCCGCCGCCGATGAAGATGCTGTGCACCGAACGGCCCCAGATCAGAGGCAAGGCCGCTTCGACGTCGGCACACAAAGCGTCCAGGTACCGGGTCTCAGGCAGCTCGCCCGATGCGTCGTTGTGCCATTCGTGCGAATTGAAATCGCAGTATGGACATTTGCGCAAGCACCAAGGCAGATGGACATAAAGCGACAAAGGCGGCAAAGCAGCCAGGCTCAGAGTGCCGGGTCGCATCAGGTGCTGAATGTCCAGGTTCATGCGAACCAGCGCTCCTGCATGAGGGCCAGCATCTGCCTGGCCGCCTGACCCCGGTGACTGTGGGCATTTTTGACCTCGACAGGCAATTCAGCAAAGGTCTTGTCAAAGGCGGGGATGTACATCACGGGGTCAAAGCCAAAGCCATGGCTGCCACGCGGGGCTTCGGTGATTTCTCCCGCAGCACGCCCCACAGCGATCAGGGGCTCTGGATCGTCAGGGTGGCGCACGGCAACGAGGGTGCTGACCAGGGCTGCCCGGCGGTTGGTCAGGCCCGCCATTTGTTCGAGCAATGCGCGCACATTGTGGTCGTCCCCTTTGGGGTAGCCAAAGCGCGTGGCATAAAACGCGGTTTGCACGCCGGGTTCGCCGCCAAAGGCATCGACGCACAAGCCCGCGTCGTCCGCCACGGCGGGCAGGCCACTGCAGGCGCTGGCATGGCGGGCCTTGGCCAAGGCATTTTCGACAAACGTGTGAAACGGCTCTTCGGCTTCAGGAATGTTCAACTCACCCTGTGCCACCAATTCGACACCCAGGGGCGCGAACATGGCTTGCAACTCGGCCAGCTTGCCGCGGTTGTTTGAAGCCAGCACCAACTTGCGAATCATGCTTTCAATGCCTCGTTTTGCAAACGGGTCAACTCACGAATACCGTCTTCGGCCAGCGACAGCAAAGCATCCATTTCCTTGCGCGAGAAAGGCACGCCTTCGGCAGTGCCCTGCACTTCGACAAAATCACCGTCGCTGGTCATCACCACGTTCATGTCGGTGTCGCACGCCGAGTCTTCGGTGTATTCCAGATCCAGCAAGGGCACGCCTTCCAGAATGCCCACCGAGATCGCGGCCACGCCTTTGAGGATGGGACTTTCGGCAAGCTTGCCCGATGTCATCAGAAAGTTGACGGCGTCCTGTGCAGCCACATAGGCCCCGGTGATGCTGGCCGTGCGGGTGCCGCCATCGGCTTGCAGCACATCGCAATCAATGTGGATCGTGCGCTCGCCGAGTTTTTTCAAATCGAAGATGGCGCGCAAAGAGCGGCCAATCAGGCGCTGGATTTCCTGGGTCCGGCCGCTTTGTTTGCCGCGCGCCGCTTCGCGATCTCCCCGGGTATGCGTGGCGCGGGGCAACATACCGTATTCGGCCGTGACCCAACCCTCGCCGCTGCCTTTTCGATGGCCAGGCACTTTTTCTTCGACCGAAGCGGTACACAGCACGCGGGTCTGGCCAAACTCGATGAGCACCGAGCCTTCGGCATACACCGTGTAGCCGCGGGTGATGCGCACCGGACGCAGCTGATGGGGAGCACGGGTTTGGCGAGAAGCAGGCAAGGTCATGGTCAGGTCCCAAAGAGAGCAACAAAACCCCGATTGTCCGGCAAGAACCCTCGGCCTGCGACACCGCGATGCATGGCCCCCCGCCAGCCTGAGATAATTGCGTTTTGCCCAGAGACACACAATGCCCATTTACAGCATGACGGGCTATGCCAGCGCCCAGGCGGCGCTGACGCCCGAAACCGAAGGCAGCGCCGGCGCCGGTACGCGCCTGGGCCTGGAAATCCGTTCGGTCAACAGCCGTTTTCTTGACCTGAGCTTTCGCATGCCCGAAGAGCTGCGCCCGCACGAGACGGCCCTGCGGGAGTTGCTGTCCGCCGGTCTCAAACGTGGCAAAGTGGAAGTGCGCGCAGCCCTGGAGTCCAGTCAGGACAACGCCCTGGCCGAGCCGAGCCCACGCCTGCTGCAACGCCTGAACAGCTTGCAGGACACCATTCAGTCCTGGCTGCCCTCGGCACGCGCACTGTCGGTTGCCGATGTCATTCGCTTGAGTGCCAGCCAGTCGGCCTTGCCCGACAACCTGGGGCCCACTGTGACCGCCCTGGCCAAGACCGCACTCAAGCAACTCAACCAGGCACGCGCCCGTGAAGGCGAGCGCCTGGCGCAGACCCTGCGTGAGCGCGTCAGCCAATTGCGTGCGCTGGCGGAACAGGCTGCCCCATTGATTCCGTTGCTGGTGGATCAGCAGCGCCAGCGTTTTCTGGAGCGCTGGCGTGAAGCCATGGCCCTGACCGAAGGCGCCGTTCTGCCCGAGGCCGCGCAAGACCGCGCCCTGACCGAAGCCACGGCTTTTGCCATCCGCATCGACGTGGCCGAAGAGCTGACACGGTTGAGCTCTCACCTGGTGGAGATTGACAGTCTGCTGGACACCGCCCCCAAAAACGAGGGTGTGGGCAAGCGGCTGGATTTCCTGATTCAGGAATTACACCGCGAAGCCAACACCCTGGGCTCGAAATCAGCCGCCCTTGAACTGACGCGCATTTCGGTCGACATGAAAGTGTTGATCGAACAGATGCGCGAACAAGTCCAGAACCTCGAATGATGAATACATACCCCGGCAACCTTTTTGTGGTGGCGGCGCCCAGTGGCGCTGGCAAATCCAGCCTGGTCAAGGCGCTGATGGAACTGGACGCGCGCGTGCAGCCATCGGTCTCGCACACCACCCGCGCGCCGCGCGGCCAGGAGAAACATGGGCGCGAGTATTTTTTCGTCTCCGAACAAGAATTCGATGGCATGGTCCACAGTGGCGCCTTCCTGGAATGGGCCAATGTGCATGGTCGCCGCTACGGCACATCGCGCAAGGCGATTGAAGACCGCATCCACCAGGGCGCCGATGTGGTGCTGGAAATCGATTACCAGGGTGCCTTGCAGATCAAGAAGATTTTTGAAAACGCGGTGCTCATCTTCATCCTGCCGCCCAGCTGGGACGAGTTGCGCTCACGCCTGGAGCGCCGCGGCGAGGACACCCCCGATGTGATCGCGGTACGCCTGAAAAATGCCGCCGAAGAGATGGCCCAGGCCAAAGAATTCGACTACGTTATAATTAACGAATTGTTTGAGCGGGCCCTGTTCGACCTGAAAGCGGTTGTACATGCCCAGCGCCTCAAATACGCGGCCCAAAGCCGCGCTCGGGCAGACATCTTTCAAGCCCTCAACATCACCTGAATTTCTGGAGCACCCTGATGGCGCGCATCACCGTTGAAGACTGCCTCGAAAAGATCCCCAACCGCTTCCAGCTGGTTCTGGCGGCCACGTACCGTGCCCGCATGCTGAGCCAGGGCCACACGGCCAAGATCGAGAGCAAAAACAAGCCTGCCGTCACGGCATTGCGCGAAATTGCCGATGGCAAAGTCGGTTTGGAAATGCTCAAGAAGGTTCCCGGTTAAACCCCACATTTCTCACCACGCGCAGTGGTTGGCCGTCGCGTCTGGCAACGCGCCACGACGAGACCAGTGTAAAGTAACGGCATGAGTGCCGTTGTCAAACCCGTCCTGTCACCCGCCAGCCCTGCTGCGGTGAATGCGGCTGCGGCCAGCTTTGCGGCGCTTGTCGCCCGACTGGATTACCTGGGCCCGGAAGGCATCGATCTGGTCCGCAAGGCTTACCGCTATGCCGACGAAGCCCATCTGGGGCAAAAGCGCAGCAGCGGCGAGCCCTATATCACCCACCCCATTGCCGTGGCCGCCCAATGCGCCGAATGGCGTCTGGATGCACAGGCCCTGATTGCAGCCTTGCTGCATGACGCCATGGAGGACTGCGGCGTGACCAAGTCCGATCTGGTGGACCGCTTCGGCTCATCGGTCGCCGAACTGGTGGACGGACTCACCAAACTCGACAAGCTTCAGTTCAACACCCGCGAAGAAGGACAGGCAGAGTCGTTTCGCAAGATGCTGCTGGCCATGGCGCGCGATGTGCGCGTCATCCTCATCAAGCTGGCTGACCGCACCCACAACATGCGCACCATGGGCGACATGCCGCGCGCCAAGTGGAGTCGCATCTCCAGCGAGACGCTGGAAATATACGCACCCATTGCCAATCGGCTGGGCCTGAACCAGACCTACCGTGAGCTGCAGGACCTGTCCTTCCGCTATCTTTTGCCCTGGCGCTACAAAGTGCTGGACAAGGCCGTCACGCGCGCGCGCAACCGCCGTCGCGACCTCATGCAGCGCGTGCAAAAAGAAGTGGAGCAAGCCTTTGCCAAGATCGGCATGGAGGTGCGCATCTATGGCCGCGAAAAAACCCTGTACTCCATCTACAAAAAGATGGACAGCAAGCACCTGAGCTTTGCCCAGGTCACCGACATCTATGGCATGCGCCTGATTGTGCCCAATGTGGTCGATTGCTACACCGCCATGGGTGTGCTGCACCAGTTGTACAAGCCCGTGCCGGGTCGCTTCAAGGACCACATCGCGATTGCCAAGCTCAACGGCTACCAGTCCCTGCACACCACCCTGGTGGGGCCATCGGGCATCAACATCGAGTTTCAGATGCGCACCGATGCCATGCATGTCGTTGCTGAATCGGGCGTGGCCGCGCATTGGCTCTACAAGGCGCAAGCCCCGGGGAGCGAGCAATCGGAACGGTTGGGCGCCAAATGGCTGCAATCCTTGCTGGACATTCAGGACGAGACACACGATGCCGCCGAATTCTGGGACCATGTCAAGGTGGACCTGTTCCCCGATGCGGTCTATGTGTTCACACCCAAGAGCCGCATCATGGCCATGCCGCGTGGCGCCACCGTGGTCGATTTCGCCTATGCGGTGCACAGCAACATTGGTGACCGCACCATGGCCGCCAAGATCAATGGCGAACAAGTGCCGCTGCGCACCGAGTTGCGCAACGGCGATGTGATCGAGATCATCACCTCCACCGTGGCCTCGCCCAACCCCGCCTGGCTGGGGTTTGTGCGCACAGGGCGTGCGCGCTCGAAAATCCGTCACCATTTGAAAACCATGGCGCAGACCGAGTCGCGCGAGCTGGGTGAAAAGCTGCTGACGCAAGCGATGCGTGCCGAAGGCATGGAAGCCCTGCCCGCCACCATCGGACGCCATGCGGCCATTTGGGAAAAATTGCTGCGCTTCACAGGCAGCCGGCAGCGGGACGAATTGCTGGTGGACATTGGCCTGGGCAAACGCGTGGCCAGCATCGTGGCCAAGCGCCTGGTGGGACTGCTCAGCGAGCTTGGCGAAAAGCCGGATGCCTTGTTGCTCAGCCGGGAACGCTTCACCGCCCACGAAACCCTGTCACAAGGCAGTGTGCAGGTGGATGGCAGTGAAAACGCCTCGGTGCAATATGCACGCTGCTGTCACCCGGTACCTGGCGACGCCATCGTGGGTTACCTGGGACGTGGCGAAGGACTGGTTATCCACACCGAAGACTGCGCCGTGGGGCAGCGCCTGAAACACAAGGACAGCGAGCGTTTCATGGGGGTGGAATGGGCCGATGAGCCTGTCCGTGCCTTTGATGTGCCTTTGCTGGTCACCGTCAGCAATGGCAAGGGCGTGTTGGCACGGGTGGCTGCGGCCATTGCCAAGGAAGAAGCCGACATCACCATGGTCAACAGCGGTGACGATTCCGCCGGCGATGAAACCATCGAGCTGCGCTTTGTGGTGGCGGTGCGCGATCAGGCGCATCTGGAGTCTGTTTTGCGCAGCCTGCGCCGCACCAGCTCGGTCAGTCAGGCACGGCGCGTGGTGTCCTCCAAGTCTTACCCGGCAGCGGGCGGGTAACGCACGGCCAGCACTTCTACTTCTTGCGCGCCTTGCGGCGTCACCAACCGCACGACATCGCCTTCGCGGGCTTTGAGCAACGCTCGGGCAATCGGCGAAATCCAGCTCACCTGGCCTTGCAGGCTGTCGGCCTCGTCAATCCCCATGATGGTGACCGTGCGCTCATTGCCTGGTTCGTCGATGTAGGTGACTGTGGCGCCAAAAAACACCTGGTCACTGCCATGGTGCACACTGGGATCGGTGACTTCGGCAATCTCCAGTCGTTTGGTGAGGAAGCGAATGCGCCGATCGATTTCGCGCAATCGCTTCTTGCCATACAGATAATCACCGTTCTCCGACCGGTCGCCATTGCTGGCGGCCCAATGCACGATGTCCACAATCCGGGGACGCTCGTTGTCGATCAGATCCAGCAGCTCGGCACGCAAGCGTGCATAACCCGCAGGGGTGATGTAGTTCTTCCCGCCCGCAGGCAAGGGCGGCAGGCCAGGTTCGTCATCGTCATCCGAATCGGTTTCGCGGGTGAAGGCTTTGCTCATGGCACCTCACAAGGAAAAAAGCCCGCCCCCAAAAGGAGACAGGCTTTTTAAGATGGCGCGGCTGGCAGGATTCGAACCCACGACCCCTTGGTTCGTAGCCAAGTACTCTATCCAACTGAGCTACAGCCGCTGAAGGATGAAATTATAGCATGGTTTTTTATGGCGCCTTGTGCAGTGCTTTCACCAGCTGCTGTGGCACCTCGACCTGCAGGTCCAGCAGGATGAAGGAATTGCTTTTACCGTGACCATCGAGGTTCAGGCTGCCATTCACGCCCCCCTCCAGCACATTGTCGATGACAAAGTTGAAGGCTGGCAACAAAGGCAAGTCGTAGCGTTGCACGCCCGTGGCACCCCGATGGGCATAGACCTGCAGCACACGCTCAGGCGTCAACTGCTGCGCCAACATACCGTAGGCCGATGCGTCATAGGGCATCACGCAGACATTGAGCCGATTGCCTTTGTCACCCGCCCGCGCATGCGCCACTGCGTGCAGTGGCACACGCACAAGAGAAGCCCGTGTGGATGTCGTCATGCGAGCCACTCCTGTGCGCGCTGCAAGGTATACCCCGCCTGAAGCAAGGCCGGGTCAATGAGGTACGACTGTGTGCGAATGCGTTGCGTGGTTCGCCAGCGCACACCGCCACCGCCGGCCGGTCCGCAACAGTACAGCGCCAGGACTTCGCGTGCGGCCTGCTCAGCATCATCCTGACGGGCCGAGGACGCCGCCAGCCGAACCCGGACATCCTGTGGCATGGCTGCGGTGTTGCGCCACAAGCTGCCCGCATCGCCATCGTGCACACTGGCCAAGCCGATCACATCAATGCGCAAGCTCACAGGCAATTGACGTTGTGCCACCCGCTGGCGCAGCACTTCGGCGGCACGACGGGCACGGGCCACGCAATTTGCGCCAGCGTAGGAAATTTCGCCCTCGCCCAGCCAGCCACCTTCAAAACAGGCTGTGACCTTGACCGTGGCCGGTGCCGGTTTGCCACGCATCCCCTTGACTTGCACACGGTCTGTGCCTGCTGGCTCGACCACGACCTCACTCAAATCAAGCACCACGTCAGGGGTGATGTAGTGGGCAGGGTCGTGGATCTCGTAGAGCAGTTGTTCTTTCACGGTCTGCGGCGTCACCAACCCGCCCGTACGCAAGGCCTTGGTGATGAAGAGCGTGCCATCAGCATGCACTTCAGCAATTGGGAACCCCACGTTGGCCGGATCAGGCACATCCTTGTAACCGGGATCCTCGAAATAGCCTCCGGTAATTTGCGCACCACATTCCAGCAGATGCCCGGCGGTCGCTCCAACCGCGAGGCGTTGCCAGTCGTCCAGGGACCAACCGAAGTGGTGAATCAAGGGTGCCAGCGCCAGAGAGGGGTCTCCGGTGCGGCCCGTCACCACGACTTGCGCACCAGCCCGCAAAGCTTGCACCAGCGGCTGTGCCGACAGGTACGCATTGGCTGCAATCAGCTCACCCGCCCCCATGTCCAGCCCGGCATCGGCCTCGTAGACGACTTGCTGGCGCAAATCCAGGCCCTGCACATCGTCGCCATGCACCACGGCAATGCGCGCCTGATCCTCGCCCAGGCGGCGGGCCAGGCGCGCAATCACGCGTGCAGCCGCTGGGGGATTGGCCGCTCCAAAGTTACCGATCAGGGTGATGCCATGACGCAGACATTTCACCAGAATCGGTTCGAGCAAACGCTCCAGCATCGGCTCGTAACCGCGCTCAGGATCCTTGCGCTTTTCCAATTGCGCCAACGCGACGGTGCGCTCGGCCAGAGTTTCAAAAAACAGGGCACTGGGGCCGCCCCATTCCAGCAGCGTGTCCACCACCGGAGCCGCAGCGTCGACACGGTCGCCTGAAAAACCGGAGGCATTGCCCACACGAAAAATGGTGTTCATGGTTTGCTTTCGGGTCGGGCCTGATCCCGCAGCACATTCTTCAGGATCTTTCCAGCTGCCGACATGGGCAACTCTGCCACAAAGCGGAAACTGCGAGGGCACTTGTAACCCGCCAGCTGGGTCTGGCAATGTGCACGGAGTTCTTCGGCGAGCGTTGGGGACGCAGCGTTGGCACCCGCACGCAACACCACAACGGCATGCACAGCCTCGCCCCACTTCGGATCGGGCAAACCGATCACCGCCACCTGCGTCACCTGGGGATGAGCGCGCAGCACGCTTTCGACTTCGGTGCAATACACATTCTCGCCACCGCTGATGATCATGTCCTTGAGTCGGTCAACGATGAACAGATGGCCATCCTCCTGCATGCGCCCAGCATCGCCCGTGCGAAACCAGCCGTCGACAAACGCCGCGGCGGTGGTTTCTGGCTGACGCCAATAGCCCTGCATCACCATCGGTCCGCGCACCAGGATTTCGCCCACCTGGCCACGCGGCAGCTCTCGTCCTTGTTCATCGGCCACGCGGATTTCAGCCCCCAGTCCGGCGCGCCCCACCGATTTGAGCAACCCCAGCGGACGCGCCTGTGGCAAATGATTCGCGGGCAAATTGATGCAGACAGCACCCGCAGTTTCAGTGAGGCCATAGGCCTGGAAAAACTCGGTATGCGGCCAGATGGCCAGGGCACGGTCAAGCAAGTCAGGCGGCATCGGTGCGGCGCCAAACGCAATCCGCTGCAGGCATTGCAACCGTGATGCGTCAAACTCGGGCGCATCCAGCAACGCCTGCAACATGCTGGGCACCACAATGATGTCGTGAATGCCCAGCGTGGCAATCGCCTCCAGCACGCTGGGCGTGCGGAACTGGCTCATGGTGACCCAGCGCCCGCCGACAATCATCTGGCCAATCATGCGGCCCAGACCCGCCACATGAAAGAGTGGCGCCACCAGCAAAGACACCGAATCGGGTGGATTGTTCAATTCGGCGCCGCGCGTCATGGAGGCCGACCAGAAGTTCGCGTGGCTCAGCATCACGCCCTTGGAACGCCCCGTGGTGCCGCCGGTATAAAGCAAGGCCGCCAGCTGCTCGCCGCCGGCGCGCACATCGGGCACGGGCTGGCATGCCGATGCCGCCAGCGCCAAAGCCGAAAAATGCAGCGTGGGCACGCCGCAAGTCAAAGCATCTGACACCAGGCTGTCATCGTGCAACAGCAGCACCGCCTCACTGTCGCGCAAGGCGTGGTCCATCTCCACCGGGCTCCAGCGGGTGTTCAGTGGACAGGCCACGGCCCCCAACCACCAGCAGGCCAGAATCGACAGGATCAGCTGGTCTGAATTCGGTGCCAGCAGCGCCACGCGCTGCCCTGCCATCACGCCCCTGGACTGCAGTGCCGCGGCACGACGTGCCACCTCGTCCACCACTTCCACGAAACGCCAGCGACGCTCGACCCCCTCGTTCCAATGGGTCAAGGCAATTTCCTGAGGATGTCGCTGCACCGCACGGTGCAAACCTTGGGTCAAATACATGGCATTACAAAGTCAAAGTGCAGGGGTCAAGTCAGGGCCGACTCGGCATGGGCCTGGCGGTATTCGCCCGGAGCCACACCGGTCCAGCCTTTGAAGGCGCGGTGAAACGTGCTGGCCTCAGAAAAGCCCAGTTGGTTGGCAATCTCCAGCAAAGGCATGGGGGTTTGCAGCAGCAACTCGATGGCGATATCCCGCCGCAGCTCGTCCTTGATGTCCTGGAAACCCCGCCCCTCCTCGCGCAAGCGGCGGCGCAGGGTTTGCGGCGTGACCGCCAGGGCTTCGCACACCGTTTCGAGTGAAGGCAATTCCGTGCCCAGACGACGCCGGAACAGCCGCCGAATCCGGTCGCTCAGGCTGCTGTTGTCCCGGTATTTCACGATGAGGTTGGCCGGAGCGCCACGCAAAAATTCACGCAGGCTGGCGGTCGTCTGAACCACAGGCAATTCCAGCCAATGGGCTTCGAAAGACATGCCCATGAAAGGCTGGGCTTGCCGGATAGGCGCCTGGTACACGCGCGAGGTTTCCGCCAGTTTGGCATCCGGGTAGTCAATGCCCAGAATCGGAATGCGACGCGCCACAAGCCAGGAGGCGGTGGCAAAAGTGAACAACATGAAGGCCTTGATGCCAAACACCAGCCGGGGCTCCATGGGGCGATGTGTGATGAAACGAATGCGCGCCAATTCATCGCGCGCGCTCAGACGCGGCGTGAAATCATCGATCAGCAGATGGTAAAAACCGAAAGCCGCACGCAAAGCCTCGCCCAGCGTGCGACACCTCACCAGGTGCTGCAGGCATTGGCCAAAACTGCCCGGTGGTACTGGTCGTGACATCAGGCCCCACATTTCATCACGCATGGCCCGCCGGATGACGCGAATCAGGGTGGCGTACTGGTGCTGGGAGACACGCGCCAGCTCGGAATCGAGCAAGGCCGGCGAAATGCCAGCGCGCATCAGCATGGGCAGGGTCGCCATGCCCTGATGCTGCGCGCCACGCAGAATGCTGTGGACCTGCTCGATGGAAACCGTGTGGTGGGAAGTGCTCACCTCGCCATCTTAATGGAGGGGATTTCACTCCAGCTTGAAGCCGATTTCGGCCAGCATCCTGGCATCGCGATCGTAGGCCGTACGGGCATAGGCGGCATAAGCCTCACCACTGATCACCTGGGGCTGCATGTCATAAAGCTCAAGCAGGCTGCGGTAGGTGGGGTCACTTGCGGCCTTTCGGAAAGCGGCTCCCAGTCGGGCAGCAATGGCCGGGTCCATGTTCCGGGGAGCCACCAGCCCCATGGGGGAATCGATCGTCAGGTCATAGCCCAGCTCTTTCACTGTAGGCACGCCCGGATAGACCGGGAGCCGCTCCGGTGTGAAGGTGGCCAGCAGCCGTGCCTTGCCGCCCCGGACCTGCGAGCCAAAACCCGGATCGCCGTAGACATCCAGGTGTCGACCAATCAACGCGGTGAAGGCTTCGCCACCGCCCTTGAACGGCACCATGTTGAAGGTGGTGCCCGCCATGCGCGCCAGTCGCTCAGCGACGATGCGGTTGATGCTGATCGCCCCCACCGTGCCCCAGCTGATGGCGCCTGGTCGCTTTTTGGCATCGGTCAGCAAATCGTTCAAGGTTTTCCAGGGCGCGTCGGCCGCCACACAAATCCCGGTGGTCAAGCCGAACAGGCCGATCAGGTAGGTGAAGTCTTTGAGCGGGTCGAAATTCACCTTTTGCACCAGCGGCGCTCGAATCACCGAGTTGTGCATCACGCCCAGGGTGTAGCCATCGGACTCGTTCAGGGCCGCCAGGCTCGCCGTGCCGGTCACGCCGCCGGCACCCGGCTTGTGCAGCATGACCACGGGCTGACCCAGTTCTTTGGCCGCAGCTTCGCACAGGGCACGAAACAGCGGGTCCAGCGAGCCGCCTGGTGGGAAAGGAAAGACCAGCTGTATGGGTTTGCTGGGGAAACTCTCGGCAGGTCGGTTTTGTGCGCCAACTTGCGTGCTGACAGCCAGGGCAGACAAGGCCATCAAAGCCTGGCGGCGACGGTGATCAAAGGTGTTTTGTCTCATGAGCAGCACGGTAAAGAGCCTGGCGAGGTTTTCCAATGGCAGAAAACGCCAAAGGAGTTTGCCAATCCTGCCAACGTTTATGTCAATCCGGTTGGCATTTCATGCCATTGATGAAAACCGGCCATGACGCCAAGATGGCTCTGGCCCTACACCACCTCACAGAGGAGACACCATGAACGACCCGCGCAAAGGCCTGAATCGCCGTACCCTTCTGGCCGCCTCCACAGCCCTGGCCTGGCCAGCGGTCCAGGCGCAATCGTCCGAGCCAGGCTTCCCCAGTCGCCCCATCAAGATCATCGTTCCTTTCACGCCCGGGGGTACCACCGACATCATGGCGCGCGCCATCGGTCAAAGACTCACCGAGTACTGGCGCCAGCCCGTGGTGGTGGACAACCGCCCTGGGGCAGCCGGCTGGCTGGGCATGACCGCCGTGGCCAAATCACCGCCGGACGGGTACACCCTGGGCATCACGATCTCTTCCATCATTTATGCCAAGTCACTGTATTCAAAACTGCCCTTCAACATGGAGACCGACTTCGAACCGGTGTCCCTGCTGTCGCGCTCGGCCATCACGCTGGTGGTGCTGAGCAGCTTCCCGGCAAACAATCTGCAAGAGTTTGTCGAGTTGGTGCGCAAGCAACCCGGCAAGCACAACTACGGTTCTTTCGGCCAGGGCACCTCGGCCCACATCTTTGGCGAGACTTTGAACCTGCATGCCCGGCTGGACCTGGTGCACGCGCCGTACAAAGGAGCCGCCCCCATCGTGACCGACCTGCTGGGCGGTCAGCTCAGTTCGGCCATGCTCGACACCGGCACAGTGATTCCCTTGCTGCAAACAGGCAAGGTGAAGGTGCTGGCAGTCTCGGGCACACAGCGCATCAGCGCCTTGCCCCAGGTGCCCACCTTTGCCGAGCAAGGGCTCAAGGGCTTTGAGCCCGTGGGCTTTTTCCAGGCCCTGGCGCCGGCCAGGACGCCCAAGGACATTCTCAACAAGCTCTCCGACGGCATCGCCCGCGCCCTGCGCGCTGAAGAGATCGCCTCGCGCATCCGTGACTGGGGTCAGGAACCCGGCGGCAGCACGCCCGATGAATTGGGCGAAGCCATCCGGCGTGACGCGATGATTTTTGACCGCGCCATCAAGGCCGCCAACATCCAGGTCGAATGACCACAGGAGTCCCCCCATGCGCACGGTACTGAGAGAAGACCACGAAGCCTTCCGCACCCAGGTGCGCCGATTCGTCGAACGTGAAATCGCTCCTTTCCATGCCCAATGGGAAGAAGCGGGTTGCGTGCCGCAGGCCTTGTGGCGTCAGGCCGGCGCCGCCGGCTTGCTGTGCTGCACCTTGCCTGCACCCCATGGCAGTGGCGGCGACTTCGGCCACTCTGCCGTGGTCATTGAAGAATTGGCACGCGTGAATGCCACCGGCGTGGGTTTCAGCCTGCACTCCGATGTGGTGACGCCCTACATCCAGGCCTACGGCAGCGAGGCACAAAAAAATCGATGGCTGCCACGCATGGCGCAAGGCGAGTTGATCGGTGCCATCGCGATGACCGAGCCGGATGCCGGCAGCGACGTCAAGGCCGTGCGCACCAGCGCACGCCGCGAAGGCGATCATTTCATCTTGCGCGGCCAGAAAACCTATATCTCCAACGGCAAGAACGCAGGCCTGGTCATCGTCGTGGCCAAGACCTCACCGGACAAAGGCGCCAAGGGCGTGTCCTTGCTGTGCATGGAAGAAGGCATGCCCGGCTTCACCCGCGGTCGCCTGTTGCAAAAAATCGGGCTCCGAGGACAAGACACGGCCGAGCTGTTCTTTGACGATGTGCGCGTGCCCGTGGACAACCTGCTGGGGGAAGTCGACGCCGGATTTCCCTACCTGATGCATCAACTGCCGCAAGAGCGGTTGATCATTGCTGTGCGCGCCGCCGCCTCGATCGAAACCTTCCTGGCCAGCACCATCGCCTACACCCGGGAGCGCAAAGCGTTTGGGCAACGGGTGATCGACTATCAAAACACCCGTTTCCGATTGGCCGAAGCCAAAAGCCACGCCACCATGCTGCGGGTGTTCGTGGACGATTGCCTGAGCCTGCACCTGCGTGGCGCACTCACCCCCGAGCGTGCGGCCATGGCCAAGATGATTGCCTCGGACATGCAAAACCGCCTGCTCGATGAGTTCCTGCAAATGCATGGTGGCCACGGCTACATGCTGGAAGGCGGGATTGGCCGCGCCTGGGTCGATGCACGTGTGGCACGCATCTATGGCGGCAGCAACGAGATCATGAAAGAAATCGTCGCGCGCACATTGTGACGCGCCAGACATTGCAGGAGATTCCTATGAAAGCCCCACTCGCTGGCGTGAAAGTCATCGACCTGTCCGCCGTTGTCTCCGGCCCCATGGCCACAGGCATCCTGGCCGATCAGGGCGCCGACGTCATCAAGGTGGAAACCCGTGCGGGTGATTTGACGCGCATGATCGGCCCCGCCAAGGGCGACCTCTCGGCTGCGTTCATGGCCATCAACCGTGGCAAGCGCTCCATCGTGCTGGATTTGAAAAACCCTGAAGGCGTGCAAGTGCTGCGCGAACTGGTGGCCCAGGCGGATGTGCTGGTTGAGAACTTCCGGCCAGGTGCGCTGGCCCGCCTGGGCTTTTCCTACGAAGCGGTGGCAGCCACCAATCCACGGATTGTTTACCTGTCGATTTCCGGGTTTGGTCAGACCGGCCCCTGTGCCAACTACCGTGTCTACGATCCGGTGATCCAGGCTGTCTCCGGTTTCGCCGATGCCCATCCCGACCTGGACAGTGGCGAGCCTCAGTTGCTGCAAACCCTCTTGTGTGACAAGGTCACGGCGCTGACAGCGGCACAGGCCATCTGCGCCGCCCTGCATGCGCGGTCCCAATCGGGTCAGGGCCAGAAAATTGAACTTTCCATGCTCGATGCAGCCGTGTCGTTTCTGTGGCCGGAAGCTTTGTACAACCACAGCTTTCAAGAAGCGCCACCACCAATCATGGGCGAATTCGGCGCTCAGCAGAAACTGTGGCGCTGCCAGGACGGCTGGATCGCCATGATCACACCACAAGACGATGAGTTCGCGGCGATGTGCCGCGTGCTTGGCTTGTCCGACATGCTGACAGACCCGCGCTTTCAAACCATTCTGACGCGACGCAGCCACCAATTGGAGATACGTGCCCTGATCGAACCCGTCGTTGCCCGCCAGCGTGTGGACGATCTGGTCGCGCGTCTGGGCGCTGCTGGTGTGCCCGTGGGGCGCGTCAATCCCAAGAAAGACCTGGTCAACGATCCGCAGATTCGGCACAACCGCACGTTGCGCGAAGCGGTGTATCCCGACATCGGTCGCGTTCGCGCTGCGCGCGCAGCCGCCCTGTTTCCCGCCGTGCCCGAGCAAGATCTGCCCCTGGCACCGCACCTGGGCGAGAACACCGATGATGTGCTGCGAGCCCTGGGCCGCACCGAAGCGCAAATTGCCGCCTTGCGACAGTCGGGTGCGGCGCAATGAAAACGCTGGCAGCGGACCTGCTGGCCGAGAACACCGAGCTTGCGGTGTTGTGTGACCGCATGACAATGGCGCAATGGCAACGCAAGACGGCATTTCATGGCTGGACCCCCTGGGACGAAATCGCGCACCTCTGCCTGCTTGACGAAGCAGGCACCCTGGCCGCCACCGACGAGACTGCGTTCATGCAACGTGCCGCGCAACTGCGTGCCCTTCGCGCGCAAGGCCAGGAGATCAGTGCGATCGCTCGCGCCACTTATGCCGACAAAGCTGGGCCAGAACTGGTGCATCACTGGCGAAACGTGTTTGTGCGCATGGTCAACGCGCTGGCGGCACTGGAACCCAAAGCGCGCCTGCCCTGGTTCGGCCCAACCATGAGTGCGCGCTCATTTGCCGCCGCACGGCTCATGGAAACCTGGGCACACGGGCAGGACATTTACGACGTGTTGCAGCAAAAGCGCACGCCGTCGCTGCGCTTGAAACACATCGCCTATCTCGGGGTCAACACATTCGGGTGGTCGTTTCAGAACCGGGGGCTGACTGTGCCCTCGCACACGCCCCACGTCGCCCTGCAAGCCCCCGATGGCAGCACCTGGTCATGGCACGCCCCGTCCGAGACTGACTTTGTGCATGGCACCGCAGAGGATTTCTGTGCAGTCGTGACCCAGCGACGGCATGTTGCCGACACTGGTCTTGTGGCACGCGGCAGCGCCACCGACTGGCTGCAGGTGGCGCAATGTTTTGCGGGCCCACCTGTGGATGGGCCCGCGCCAGGTCAACGCTGATTACTGCGCAATCGCTTCAATGGCGATGTCGATGCGCACCTCGTCACCCACATAAGGCGCATACTTGCCCGCATTGAATTCACTGCGCTTGATGATGGTGAAGGCATTCGCGCCGATGGCCGGCTTTTTCAGCATGGGATGCGGCATGGCATGGAAGCTGGTCACCGTCAGCGTCACGGGCTTGGTCACGCCCTTGAGCGTGAGCAGGCCTTCCACGAGTTTGGGCTTGTCGCCTTCAAACACAAGCTTGGTGGACTTGAATGTGGCTTGCGGGTACTTGGCCGTGTCCAGGAAGTCTTCCCCCTGGATGTGCTCATTGAAATCGGCAAACCCGGTGTTGACCGACTTGGTGTCAATCACGATATCCACCGAACCCGTCTTCGCCTCGGCATCGAACACCACCTTGCCTGTGGTCTTGCTGAAACTGCTCAACTGAGTGGAATAGCCGAAGTGCGAATAAGAGAAACGCGGAAAAGTATGCGAGCCATCGACCCCATAGGTCACGGGTGCAGCCAGGGCGGAAGCGGCGAACGCGCCAGTCAAAGCCAGGGCGGTGGCCAAACGGTGAATTGATTTCATGAAAAAGCTCCTGTTAAAAAATCATTTGCCAGCAACGGCGGTGAGTTGAAATTGAACCTGAATGTCATTGGCGACCACATCGAACTTGGACCATATGCCTTCGCCGATGGCGAAGTCTGCACGGCGCATGACAAAGCCGCCACTGAACACACCCACGGCGCCCTGCGCCGTGTACTGCAAGGGAAACTGAATGTCCTGGCTCTTGCCTTTGATGGTGAGCACGCCGCTAACCTGGAACTGATGGGGCCCGCCAGGCTTGATCTGGCGCGCCACAAAGGTCGCCTTTGGGAATGACTTCACGTTGAACCATGTTTTGCCCACCACTTCGTCATCGGCCTCGGCCGAGCCGGTATCGATGCTGGCCAGATCGATGTCGATGCTTGCTTGCGCAGCCGCCGGCTTGGCAGGGTCAAAGCTCAACTGGGCAGCAATTTTTTTGAAACGCCCCTCCATGCCCACACCCATTTGCTTGTACTGGAATGTGACCTTGCTTTTGTCGATCTGCACAGCTTTGTATTCCACTGCTGCGGCATTGAACGCCAGCGCACAGCCCACAAGGAAAAAAGAAAAATGCTTCATGGTGTGTCCTCCAGACGGGCATGGCCTTGCGGCAGCATGCGTTTCAAAATATCGTCGCGATCGACCCAGTGGTGCTTCAAGGCCGCAGCCACATGCCCCAACAGCAACAACAGCAATGCAAAATTCAGCGCTTCGTGCACCTCATGCAGCAGGTTTCCCATCTCTTTGTCTTTCTGCAACAGGTCGGGCAAGGGCAACACGCCAAACCACACGGTCTGCACGCCTTTGGCTGAACTCAGCAACCAGCCCGACAGCGGAATGACGATCATGAGGCCGTACAACATGGCATGCCCCAGATGGGCCAGCCGTCGCAGCAAGGCCGACATGCTCTCTGAATACGGCGGGGGTGGATTGAACAATCGCCAGGCCAGGCGCAGCCACACCAGCAAAAAGAGGCTCACCCCAGCCCATTTGTGCCAGGCGTAGTACTGCAATTTTTCGGGCGACAGAGGCAGACCGGTCATCACAAAACCCAGGCTCAGCAGACCGATGATCAGCAAGGCCATGCCCCAATGGAGGACTTTGGCGATGGCGGTGTAAGTGTGTTGCATGGTCTGGCCTCAGTTCACAAATGCATAGCCATCCATGGCAATGACATAGTCACTGACGCCCCGGTAGAACGCTTGTGCGCGTGCGCCCTCACCGGCGGCACCCAGCGCCACAAACAAGGGCAGCAAATGCTCCTCCGTGGGATGCGCCTGACGCCCCTGGGCCGACAAGCCTCGGTAGTTCAGCAAGGACGACACCTCTTGCCCCGCCAAGCGCGCTTCTACCCAGTCGGCAAAGCCATGGACATAGGCCGGGGTCTGGCCATGGGTGGATGCAGCCACATGCCAGTCGCCCAGGTTGTGGGTGATGTTGCCTGAGGCGACGATCCAGATGTTTTGCGCAGCCAGCCCTGACAAGGCCTGCCCGATGCGGTAGGCATGCGCCGGACCGCCATGGGCTTGCATGGACAAGGGCACGATGGGCACATCGGCGTCTGGAAACATTTGGCGCAAAGGCTGCCATGCACCATGGTCCAGGCCATGCTGGGCGTCCAGCGACACCGCCAGCCCTGCATCGCGCAGCGCCTGGGCCACTTCCTGCGCAACCTCCGGACAGCCTGTGGCCGGATACTGAATGTCGTAGAGCGCTGCCGGGAACCCGTAGAAATCGTGAATGGTCTGCAACTGCGTAGCCGTGCCAACCGTGGGCAGGCGCGTGTCCCAATGCGGGCTGACAACGACGATGGCACGCGGTGGCGTCAGCTTGCGCGTCACCTCGGACATGGCCGCGCCAGCCGCGCCGGGGTTCAAGGCGAACGTTGGTGCGCCGTGCGGCACAAAAAGAACATTGCGGTAGGTCTGCATACAAGTGTTGGCGATGTGATGCACGAAATGTAGAGAGCTATCCAAAACATAAAAAGAACCAAATAATCAATTATTTGTTGCAAAATACGCAACAATGGACAAACTCAATGCCATGGAAATCTTTGTGCGGGTGGCCGAAACCGGCAGTTTCACCGCTGTTGCCGATCAACTCGATGTGGCACGCTCGGTGGTCACGCGCCAGATTTCCGCCCTGGAAAAGCAGCTCGGCACCAAACTCATGACCCGCAGTACGCGCAGCCTCACCCTGACGACGGCGGGCGCAGCCTATCTGGAAAAGTGCCGACTCATCCTGAACATGGTGGACGCCGCAGAGTCGAGTTTGCTAGCGGAAAAAACCGAGCCCCGGGGGCGCATTCGGCTGGGCCTGCCTTTGAGTTTTGGCTTGCAGCGGCTGATGCCCGCCTTGCTGGCGTTTTCAGAAGCCCATGGCCAGATCGAACTGGTGCTGGATTTCTCGGACCGGCGCAGCAAACTGATCGAGGAAGGCATCGACCTGTCGATTCGCATCACCAACCGGCTGGAGCCCGGCGACATCGTGCGCAAATTGGGCGAGTCGCACTTGCTGACCGTGGCCTCGCCCCAATACCTGGCCGAACACAGTGCCCCTGCCCATCCCCTGGATCTGGCGCACCACGCCTGCCTGGTGTATTCGCAAGACTTTCAACCGACCACCTGGACCTACGGGACAGCCGATGGGACCAGCAACGTCACCGTACGCCCTCGGCTGGCCGCCAACAATGGCGATGCGCTGCTGCAAGCGGCCGCACAGGGCCTGGGCATCACGCGCCCGCCCGACTTCATGGCTCGGCCCTATCTGGACCAGGGTAGCGTGGTGCAGGTTCTGACCGACTTTGCGCCAGAACCTCTGGGCATCTATGCGGTATTGCCCAGCAACCGCTATGTTCCGCATCGGGTGTCGGTGCTGATTGATTTTTTGGCGCAGTTTTTAATGAAGCCATTGCTCACGCGAAACTGAAGACACCTCTCAGAAACACCATGCGGGGCCTGAGCCCCGCATGGAAGCCTCCGAAGAGGCTGGGTGACAGCAAGGTTTACTTGGCCATGCTGACCTGCAAACGCAGCTGAAGTTCGCGAGGCTGAGCATTGCCCGGATCACGCACCTTCAGTTTCATGGGAACCGCACCGCGCGTCGACGCTGGCACAGACCCCATCAACTTGCGCTGGCTGGCATCCAGCTTGAGCCAGGAGGGCAAGGGTTGGCCATCCGCAAGCGTGGCCGACTCGATCGTACCGGCACCGGCCAGCGAAGCCAGCGAGCTCTGGAAGTGCTGCCCCATGCTGGGAGCTCATGATCAGCAACCCACCGGGCCGGGCCGGATGGCCTGACGCCAGTCGGTTGTTTGAAAAATACTACCGAAGCCCCGCCGCCACCTATCGCAGTGGCACGGGGCTGGGTCTCTACCTTGTGAAGGCACTGGCGACCCGCTTGGGCTACGACTTGACTTACTGCCCCAGTTCCGAAGCCATCGTTTTCAAGCTGACCCTTCCGATCGTTGATGAGGTGACGTGAAACGGGGGCACGGTGGGCGTCGTCTTGATTCCGATGTAGGAATTCGCAGGGTTTGATCAGGCCAGCTGTTCAATCGTTCAGAAACACCGCTTTGGATGGCGTTGCTCGCCATCAGCAGCGTGGTTGGCCAGATGATGCTTCAAATTGGAGGACTTGCCTCGGGCTCGATTTAGTCCAAAATATGAAAGCCATGGCTTGCAAAAATATCTATTGAAGCATAATATGAAAGTCATGACTGACAATATTAGACTCTCTGATGAACTTGGCCGCCAATTACAAGCCCGCCGAAAAGAGCTGGGCTTGAGCAAGTCGGCATTGGCCGAAAGGTCAGGCAAAGTGCGTGAAGTCATTTATCGGCTGGAGGCAGGAGAAGAGTCCACAGTGTCCTCTCTCTTGGCTGTCATGGGGGCATTGGGGCTGGTGATGCGCGTAGAACGCGCAGGCCTGCCAACGGCCAGAGAGGTCGCCGCCAGGTTCCAGGATGAGGACGACGATGCTCCCTGAAAAAATTCGCTTGCTGAACGTCTCGATTGGTGACACTGACAACGCAGGCCAGTTGATCCGAGCATCCACCTACGAATTTCGCTATCTGCAGACCGACCCCCATCAAGCCGCTGTAGCTTTGCTGATGTCGCCTGCGCAGCAGCTCACCTGGCAGGACGGCGACCTGTTTCCGCCGATGGATCAGAACCTGCCCGAAGGCGATTTGTTCATGAAGATTCGGGAGCTCTTCCCGAAGCAGCCCATGACGCCCATGCACATGCTGGCGCTGGTGGGGCGTAATGGTATTGGGCGACTGGGCTATAGCTTGCCTGACCACTCACCCACACCCATGCCACGAACGCTAAGCAAAAGTGAATTGCTGGGCACGGCCTACACCCCCGAGGTATTCAATGACCTGGTAGCCGCCTACTTGAGCACAGGCGCTGGCATCGCTGGCATGCAGCCCAAGATCATGGTGCCTGACCGGCCGACGGTGCCAATTCCCTCACTCATCGTGAAGGCCGCCAGTCCCGCATATCCAGGCTTGGCTGCCAACGAATTCCTCTGTCTCACAGCTGCCAAAGAAGCGGGCATCGACACCCCTTCATTTGCACTTTCTGACGATGGACAAATGCTGATACTGGACCGATTTGATTTGGTAGAGCATGACGATGGCCGCGTCGAGCGTCTGGGGTTTGAGGACATCGCGGCCCTGGCAGGGCTGCGGGTGCGCGACATCTTGTCTGATCGGAAGTACCAAGGCAGCTACCAGCGCATCGCTGAGCTGTTGCGCCAGTTGCAATTGCCCAGCGACAACCTGCGTCGGTTTTTTGAGCAAGTGGCGTTTTCCATCATGGTGCGCAACGGTGACGCTCATCTGAAAAACTATGGCCTGCTTTACCGTTCACCAGAACAGGTTTGGTTAGCTCCCATGTTCGATGTCGTCACTACCAGCATCTACGCCTACACCCAATATGCAGGCGGCCCCGAGTTGGAGGACCGAACCCTGGCACTCAAGCTGTTTGCAGGTAAACACCAGACCAAGGCCTATCCTACGAAAGAGGAACTGGAAAATTTTGGCCTCCGTGTCTGCGGCGTCACTCAACCAGCCCGTATCCTGGATCGCATTGCCCAAGCCATGCACAGCACCATGGATAAAACTAAAGGCGATCCGCGTGTGCCCAAGGCGTTGCAAGCGCAGATGGCCCAAGCTTGGGAGGCTGGGTACGCGTATGCGAGATAGATGACACATGCCGAGACTTTTTCAGAAATGGCCCCAATACTGAGCCTCAGCGCGATGCACGAACGTCTTAGAGAGCAGTTCGCATGTGATAGATGGTAGTGGGCGACGGGCCACAAACCAACTTTCTATTCACGCTCAATCATGCTGGGTAGCGCTAGATCTGCTCTGGCGCAGCCCTCGCGCTGGTTTGAGGGGCTATTGCCCATGGTTTAAGCCCGCCATCGTCTTGACTTGCCACGTCTTTAGAAATTCCCTACAATTTCGCTACTTTTGTAGCAAAGACTTTTTGGAGGTGCTTATGGGCATGCCCGTTCGGATCGAATCTCATTTGTACGAGCTCGCCCGCAGCGAGGCTGCGGTCGAAAAACGCACCATTGCGGGTCAGATCGAGTACTGGGCCATGGTGGGCCGCGCAGCGCTGGACAATCCGGATCTGCCCGTGACCTTCGTTGCCGAGTCTCTGGCTTCCATGGCCGAGCCTCGCGAACAGGCGACCCCGTTTATTCCACGCACCCGCAAGCAGTGAATCAGCGCCGCTCATGACGTTTTCGGCCCTTCAGACCCGCCGCTTCGCACGCCAGTACAAGAAGCTGAACGACAACGTCGCAGCTGATGTGGATGCCGCCGTTGTAACGGTGTGCCACGCCACTCGTGCGGGTGAGCGTAAGAAGGGCGACCTCTCGGATTTGTGGGTTCACAAGTTCAAGAGCCAAGGCCAGTTGTACCTCCTCGGCTACACCTTGGATGATAGCGTTCGGCTTGTCTATCTCGAAGCCATCGGACCGCACGAGAACTTTTATCGGGACCTCAAGCGCACCTGACTCGTCCCGCAAAGCCACCCTGGTCAAGGACGCACGTGCCTTGACCGACTTCGCCGCCGCTGAGCAGCGCGATGCACGAACGGCGTAGAGAGCAGTTCGCGGGTGATAAATGGTAGTGGGCGGAGGGCCACTGACCAACTTTCTATTCACGCTCAATCATGCTGGGTAGCGCTAGAGAGTGAATGAGCGGTAATTGTATCGGCTACCTCCGTTTTTTTTCTGCTGCCTCTTGCGAACGCAGCGCACCAATGACCAGCGAAA
>JACCDW010912637.1_pt1 | contig 49975 bp, 78 predicted proteins | sample 7449781 | NCBI WGS metagenome assembly JACCDW01 (sample SAMN15323449, study PRJNA562643) | freshwater metagenome | isolation source: river surface water | place: USA:Blue River Watershed | collected 2017-08-18
AACTCATCACGAACCCTATCCATATCAAACCCCCTTAGCTTCAATGCGTAGCATAACGTTCTTCTTAATTGTCTCAGCCCCATACTTATCCATACCAGCTAACAGAGCGTAGATGGCTGCATTCTCTTTATCAGAGAACATAGACAAGTAACGTGTTGCACATTCTTTACCTTCGTCTACGTTCAAATTCGTAGCCATTACAGCACGATTGTATGCACGGAGGAGGGTGTTCTCTACTTCATTAAAAGTGTCAAAGCTGCTCATTATTGTTATTATCCTTTGGCTTGTTTACGTTGTTGTTTCTCTTCTGCACTCTTCACCAAGTGGCAAGCTTTGCATAGCACCTGCAACCCGTCTTTCTCTACGAACATGCGCTCAATAACTTCATCCCATGTGGTGAACCCCGTTACAGGCACCACACTCTGTATGTGGTCTACAGCTACCTCCTTTGCTGGGAAGTGCTCATGACATTCAGCACATTCGTAATGCTTTGCCATACGCCCTGTAGCTTTATTTGTCTTTGCTCCCCTACATGCGTCAGCTAGGCATTCGAACTTAGGCGGCCATCGTCTTGACATGCCACGTAGCCCACTCTTGATGAAGCTGTTAAACCTAGCATTCGTCCATTTCCCGCCGTTACGTAGCAATTGGTGCCCTCCAGAAGACTGGTTCAAGCTCGCCATTAAGGTTGTCAGCCCGCCTAATCATGTAAACTAGGTTAGCTGTTTCAGTTAGTAGTGTCATGGCCTGCTCCCCATACAACTCGTTATACACGCCCTCAACAGCGCTATAGAGCGACAGCTCATCCTCGCAGTCTCTGAGCAGGTTGTACGTCTTAATGTCAGACCAGCCTTTTGCCCCACCTATGAAATCAGTTGGGTCCCCAGTAAGCATTTGGGCGTAGAGCAGCATGTCCCCTGCACCCTTCAACTTCTTACCACCTTTCAACTCAAGGTAGCCATGCTTGTCAACCCACTTAGGCCCAAAGCTTGGTTGCTTACCGCACTCCCATCCGTAGTGTAAGCCAGGTACTTGGCGTAAATCTTTATCTCGTGTGCATATGATTGTGTCTTTAAATTTAAGACGTTCGGTTTGACGCATTGACATTAAGTCATCAGCCTCCAAACCTTCGACCAACTCACTGTCGTAAGAGGCCATCAGGAACGAGCGTATATATTTCAGATAATGTGGCTTGTCTCCTTTTCGATTACCCTTGTAAGGCTTGGACTTAGCTATGTCGTTACGGAAGTTAGTTTTACCTGTAAAGAACAATACTGGTGGCTCTGTGGCATAAACCTCAGCACAAATCTCACCAATCTTAGCAAGCACGCGCTTGTTAACTTCTTCAACAGGCACTAACGTCAGTTGGTCTTCTTCGAAGCGTTGACAGCCAAAGGCCAGTTCATACGCTATCAAATCTCCGTCAATTAGTGGTGTCAAGTTTTACTCACTTGTATGAAGTGTTTCTCCATCTCGCTTAGAGACTCATTGTACAAATCTTTGTAGAACCTAGCTTCTATAACAGCATCGTCATACTTAGTCTTGTACACGTCAAGGGCTTTCTCTAGTCGCTTTACGTAATCTAGATTAACTTCCTTGTCGCATGTAGTGCCACAGCACATGTTAAGTTGATGCATTCATCCTCCGTACACCCTCACGAATCAATTCAGCGTCTGCATTGTTGGTGATGGCCGACATATAGTCAGCCAATTCAAGCAAGCGTTCAATCAGTTGTTCATTGCTCAGATGTTGCACTATCTTCCTCCAACACTTCAAAACGCTCAGCAGCTACCCAGTAGAATTTCATCTCACCGTCTGGCATATACATGGCCATTTCCTTACCTTCAATGTTAGCTACGCTGTTTATGGAGCCAACATCACCCTTGCGGAAGCCATATTTACCAAGGCCCTTGGCGTCAATGAGCTTAACTTTGTCACCTATTTTCATTTGTTTCCTTTGAATTTGTTGAGCTTCCCTACTAGGAATACTCTTGAAGAGAAGTGGCTCCCTATGCTTCCACCAATAGCCTTGCATCCGAAATCCCCAAGGCTTGGGTGTCGTATCGTACTGTTTTAGTTTTGCCGCAGTATGGGCAGGTTATGGTTTTTGGCATTTTCTCACTACCTCTCCTGTGGTTAGCGCGTTACGCAGAGTGATGGATTGATATTCCCAAGCTGCGTCCCGAGCTGTGGACAGAGCTGCGTCCCGAGCTGCGGCCAGAGCTGCGTCCCGATCTGTGTCCCAAGCTGCGTCCCGAGCTGTGGACAGAGCTGTGGACAGAGCTGCGTCCCGAGCTGTGGACAGAGCTGCGTCCTGAGCTGCGGACAGAGCTGTGTCCCAAGCTGCGTCCCGAGCTGCGTCCCGAGCTGCGGCCCGAGCTGCGGACAGAGCTCGGGACAGAGCTGCGTCCCGAGCTGTGTCCCGAGCTGCGTCCCGAGCTGCGGCCCGAGCTGCGTCCTGAGCTGCGGCCCGAGCTGCGGACAGAGCTGTGGACATAGCTGTGGACAGAGCTGCGTCCCGAGCTGCGTCCCGAGCTGTGTCCCAAGCTGCGGCCCGAGCTGCGTCCCAAGCTGCGTCCCGAGCTGCGGCCAGTTCATCATCTGACGCTTCACCACAGGAGTGACGCCAAGCAACATCAAGCGCTGCGACACTTCTATCATCACAAAAAAGGTGAGCGACCTCATCCGCGCAGATAACAGCAAACCTGCGGTATATGTGCTGATATTCTGGCTTGCATCGCAAAGCCCACAGGCAGTCATTAAGGCCATTGCTATCTATGATGCTTGCCATCTCAAACGGCTTGTTCATGTCTGCACTTGCGCCGCCATTTGCTGTGAGCACTTTAGTCCACCCATCTTTGCATGGGCTGTTGTCGCGAATTTCTCGCAGAGTAATCATTATCGGAAAGCTTAGTTCCATTGCCTTATCTCCTGTGTTTTTGATTGTCATTTTGTGCTCAAGGGAAAAATCTGCAAGCTCGTTATCACCATTCATGACTGGCATTGCTGGCATATCTGAATTTTTCATTTGTCTATCTCCTTCGTTGTTGATGCGTCGATTATCCGCAACAAGCGCAACACTTATTTTCATTATTAGCTCAATCACAATTCAGGTGGTAAAATCAACCAAACATTGGGGGAATTCGCCACCTGCCAGAAATCAATATCCCGCTCGTCAAGGGGCAGGGGAAATTCAGCAAGACAGCAGACTATGTGGGTCTGTTGCCAACTAACTGTGCCACAAGTAACCTTGTGTGTATAATTACCAGGGCTCGTCGTCGCCTTCCTCCTCAACAATAACAGGCTCAACCACTTTCTCTACAACAGGTTTCTCCTCTACAGCCTCCTGCTTACCCTCAATCATACCTTGCAATTCACTGCCTTCATAATCCAAGTTGGCCTTAATCTTATCCTGAATCCATTGAGGAAGGCTGTTGAAGATGACAGCATCTGGTGCTGTTGTGTCGAAGAACTTAGGCGCGTTCTTACACTCAGGTATGTTAAGACCTTTCATTGGTGGCGTAACACTGCCAATCTTAGCCTTGCCTTTCTTGGAATGTGCAATGGTCAGCGTACACGGATGCCCCAACAGCTCTGTCCAATCTCCGCCATACTTCTTAACTCGGTCAAAGGCAAGGTAGCGCTTAGTGGAATTAGCCTTGTCGTTGTCCAGTGAGTAGAGCGGCAATGTCTCACTCAGCCAACGGGGCTTGTCCTCAATGTCGTTGCCTTGTTCGTCCTTCATAAACTCAGTAGTGAGCTCATACGTCAGCATAATGTGGCCGACAGCAGGCTTGTCTGTATCAACTACATAACCCTGACCATCCACCCACTTGTCACGATAATGACGGCCAAGGTCAATCACCTGTGCCAGACGTGACGGGTAGTTCCCCACTTCAATTTCTTCTTGTGGTGCAAACTTCTTACCATTACCACCTGCTTGCTTAACTTTACCAGCATGTAATGCCATTTACTTTCCTCTTGTTTTAGTGAATCGCGCTATAAGCAGCGCCGAAGTCAACAGAGCAATCTAACTCCCTGTTGAGCTTCAATTCTTTGTTAGTCTTGTCCATACATTCATGTAAGAACTTGGTTAGTTTCTCCCTCTTGCCCTTTCTAACAAGGCACACTATTTCATCGTGGAACTGACCAATGATTGGCACCTTACCAGCCTTGACATGCTTAACCCACGTGTCAAAACAGAATACGCCAGTGCCTTGGTTAAGTGTACTCCACACGTCTTTTCTGTGACGTAGTGGATACCAGAACCCACTTACAGGGTTATACAACCACTCTCGGCCATTGCATTTCTTAACCCTTTGCTTCTCAGCAGATGCTGGTATTGACCAGTTTAGCTTCCAGTACGCAGTGTGCAGCTTGGCCGCCTCATACTCAGGTATGCTGGCTGACCTAGATATCGTGGCAGCACCAGCGCCGTATGTGGCGGCGTAATTAACAGTCTTCCCGAGTTTACGTGCTGCTGCAACCTTGTCGTATATCTCCTTTTGCTTATCCTTTGGTAGAAGCTTCATCTCTTCGATGTTCATTCATCCTCCGGCTGTTTTCAGAGACAGTAACCCACTCGCAGTTATCTTTGCAGTAATCACCGCAACTGTCTATCCTATCTATCGACATACCATCAGACCATCCGTTGCTTATAGCCCAGTCATAAAACTTATCAAAAGTTGCGAAGTCGTCTGATACAACTACCCCCTTCCCTCCATAATATTTGTATCTCTGACTTTTCGGATTATTGCATCTCTGCAACATGCTGTAGTATATGCCGTACAAAGGGTGCTTACTTAGTCCGTGCTTAGTTGGGTCTGCCCTGTTCTCCTTCATCTTTTCTTTTCTCAGACAGCCGCAGCTAAGTGTTGGTGAGGCACCAGTAAGTCTGTAGGTAGCTAGTGTTGTGCACTCGCCACAATCACATAAACACTCCCAGTAATGCTTACCCCACTTACCTACTCCGTCGTACTCAACTACCGTTAACCTGCCGAAACGCATTCCAACAAGCTGGCTTACTTGTTTTCTTTGAACCATTTGTAGAATTCTACCTCCTCTTGTGTAACCATCCCAGCCACTACTGCCATTTTTAGGTGCGGGTCGTAATCTTCTGCCAACTGCTCCTTAACATACTCTGGGTCGTGCTCCCACATGTAGTGATGCCCAGTCCTATTCTCCAGAGAAGCACAGTCAGAACCACACAGCTCATAACCTTCTGGCGCAATAAGCACACCTCGCATGTCATCACCATAAGGCTTATCAACCCCAGGGAGATTAACCACTACGGCGTGCTTAAAGCGTAATGTATTTGTCAGGCCCTGTATCTTGGCCTGAACATAGCCCTTCTCGTCAACGTTGGCTAAGAAGCCTTTAAGAATCGAAATACGATGTGACAAGACAGAGAGGCCATTCAATACTTCTAGCTTTGGCTCCTTCTCAAATAGGCGTTTAACACATGGACAGACGCTTGGGTAGTCAGGATGTTGTGAACTAACACTCACCTGCGGTATCTTCTTAATGTCTCCCGTTTCTTTGTTGCGTTGATATTTAAACTCACTAGGCATCCACCCCAAGCCGTACAGCCAGTCTTTTATCTGGTCGTGGCTCCCTGGGTTAGGCTCCTTGTAACCATCTATAACCTCTACAACACCGTCGTAATTTTCTGGTAGTCCTTTCTCCTCTAGCAGGTTAAACCAAGTAACGCCAGTCGCACTCTTACTGCCGTCCATCTTGAATGGCTTCGCTGGACGTGTCTTCTTCTTGATTACAGGCACTTTAGGCATAACCTGTGCCAGCTCTACAACCTTGTCCTCCTTGAGCTTAGACAGCCTCTCAAGAGCTTCTGTGCAACGTGCTACATCAAGCTTCCATCCAAACTTCTCTTGGTCTGCCGCACATTTCATCTTGAAAGTTAGATAGCGTATAAACTCCCACGCCTCTTCTTCCCCTTCGTAAAGCTTAACTAATTGCTTCCATTGTCGCTTCCACAACAGTGTGTTAATCTTTACGTCTTCCTCACAGCGATGTATGTACTCCCCTGTTGTTAAGTTTTCCCAGTCTGTTATGGGTGGCTTTGGCACACCAAACTCTTCTCCCCAGTATTCAAGGCCATGCATCTTACGTTCAGGTTCGAGATACCAAGAAATTGAGAGGGTGTCTACAAGCTCACACCTAACCTCAACACCAAGCAACCTTTCTAGCGTTGGTATGTCCCAACGGATAATGTTGTGGCCAACCAATATTACATCTTCTCTTGTTACAAGCTTGGCCATACGCTCGTAACTTGTTGTAGAGGAGATTTTGTCATTCATGTTTGCGGAAAGGCAGTGTAGCTTGGTGGCTTCAAGGCCATTTGCTTCTATATCAAACACCACCACTTTCTTCATAGCTACTCCAGCTCAAACAGGCAGTCAGGCTTTCTGCTTACAATGCACCAACACGGCGCTGGTGGATAGTGCCTACTGATATGGCACATTTTGTACACGAATAACCTGCCGTTAACATACTTGTATAGCTGACTGTACTCGTCTGTGTGGGTGGCTTGTGCCATCAGCATAAACCCATTTCTTTCCTTCATTTATTTCCTTTGAATTGGTTTAGTTTAACTAAGGTGTACTTTTCTTTGTCTGCGTAGTCCTCTTCAACACTTCCGTATAGAGGCCCGTTCCAACCTTTGTACCCGCCACTGCTCGATTGTTTGTTAAACCAGTGCGTTTTGCCTGTGGCACACAACAACCAGTGCTCTCCGTGGTTGTTGGAGAGTTTATGTGTTGCTTTCATTTCCATACCGTTCCCTCATCTTGCTACAAAATCTGCCCTTAATCTTGTGTACATTACGAAGATTAAGACCTGTCACTTGCACTATCTGGGCGTCTTTACATTGCAATGCAAAGGCACAATACAACACCTGTCTGTGATGTTCTGGATATTCCTTAATCTTCTCCAAGATTTCATTCAGGAAGTAGCCATCCTCTGGATTGTGATGCATCACCCAGTCGTCTTCCTGCACTTCACTAAATCCCCCGCTACGATTAGCTCGCTTAACGTCATAACAAGCCTTGTTGAATATGGCGTTAAACCATGTGCTAAGCTCTCCTATGGCTGGATTGTAAGTTGGAAAATAACGTACAGCACGCTCAAAGGCGTCATGCACAGCGTCCTCAGCCCAGTCAGGCCCAACACGCCTCCCTGCTGCACACACTAAAACTTTACGCTTTAACTTGTAGAAATCAATAAGCTGTTGCATTACTTATTTCCTTTGAATGACACAACCTTCCTCAGGTCTGCTGCGGCATATGTCCAGAGTGCCCTGTGGCCATCTGTGTCGCACTCGGTCGTTGAAAACTTGACATCAAAGTCACCACCCCAGCTGTAGTTCACTATCTCACCAAACATCCCTACACTAGCCTCCATGCGACCTCCTGAGTTCCAACCAGAACGAAGTGTCGGCACAATCTTTACTTTGTCCCCAATCTTGAACATGTCACAACTCCCTAAACATACCTGTGTGTTTCTGCCATTGAAGCTGGCACCTACCAACCTCACCAAACTCTCGGTCATCCAGCAATACCAGCGTCCGAACATTACGTTGTTCCTCTGGTAGCTCTGGGTCTTTGTTACCCTCAATACCAAACATGTAATTACATGAACGTCCCATTGCACGACTGCCTGCAAACTCAGATGTCAACACTTCACCACCACGGTCATGACTCTTACCGCCTTCCTTGTTACGCAAGTGACAGAAGATGAAGATTACGATGTTCAAGTCCTTAGCCATCGCGGAAAGCTCTTGTGCTATCTCCTGTAGCTTTGTGTTTGCGTCAGCAGCGTTCATTCCGTTGGTTAGGTTGGTGATTGGGTCAATGAACACAGCGTCTACGCCATTAGTGGCAGCAAATACTATGTCAGCTTTTAGTGTGTCCCAACCTAGATGCTGGTAGATATTGATGAGCTTTAGCTTACCACGTAATAGCTCACCTGCCCTGTCATAGGCGTCATAGTCAAACGGAATGTTGGGGTCATGAAACACTTTCCCAACGGCCTTGCCACACATAAGCTTGTATGTCTTCTTGTTAGCCTCCTCTGGTTTAGCCATTAGCACAGTCCAGCCATGCTCTTTAATCAGGTGGGCGCCCAAAGCATTCACTACCTCACTCTTTCCTAACTTCTGAGCGGCTCCGAAGTATAACGTCTCACCTTTACGTATGCCCCTTGTCTTCTCTGTGACGTAGTTCCAAGGCCATGACACACCATAAGCAGCAGGCTCTTTAGCTGCCTCATGCAAGCTCTCAGCGTCCACTATACGGCTGTTCTTAGGCTTCACAGCCTTGAAGCGTACAGCATTGAACAGGGCCTTCTTATATCCCTCAGTAAGGCACTCATTAGCATCCTTAGCAGGCAGCTCTGCTGACATGGCCTCTGGAAGAATTTTACATACTTCCTCTGATGCCTTACGTCCTGCCTCATCCATATCAAAGACTAGAACAATCTCCTTGAAATGCTGTTTAATCTTCTGTAGCACACGCCCAATGTCACGCGCTGCTGAAGCCGCTCCATGAGGAATCGACACTACCGCTGGAATGTTTCCAGCGTATTCCCCCTTGTTATTCTCACGAATAACTTGCCACAGGGCAATACAATCGAACTCACCTTCTGTAATGTATAGGCGCTTATCTCCTGTTGCAACAGCCTCCTTCCAGCCGAACAGGTCAACACCCTTCATGCGGCCAACACTCCACACCTTCTTGGGCTTAGAGAGCGTAGCCATTTTAGCGCCGGTTACATTCTTATCAACTCGGTATGGGAATGCAGCAAGCATTGGCGTTTTACCGTCTTGCTCACTAAAGCCGATACGAACACCGAAGTGTTCCAAGCTTTCCTTTTTGAGCATACGTTCAGGCAGCTCAATAGCCTTTAGCTTCTTAATCTCCTGTAGCTCGGCCTTAATGTCGGCCTCTGTTTTAACCCTAACCTCTGGCTTATAATCAGGCCGTTCTTTATACGGGTCTGCTACGTGCATCCCGCAAGAGAAACAATGCCCATTATAACTGCCATCCTCCTGCAAGAACACTTGCAAGCCCTTGTCTGTCCCACATGAATGTGGAAGCTTTTCTACGCAAGTAGACAATTAACCTCCCGTCTATTTATTTCCTTTAAATGTGTTTATCTTCTCTACTAGCCAATCTTCGTTTTGAAGATAGGCGTTAGCAAACCTGCTAAACGGGCCTCTCCACCTTAGGTCTTCTTTAGTTGACCAGTGAAAAGAGTCTCCAACCACGGAGAATAGATACTCCCTACCATCAGTCAGGTGAGTGAGTTTGTGTGTGGCTTTCATGCTTCTTAGCCCTCCATTTCAATACATCACGTCTGTGTTTCAAACTTTTAGTTGGCTTGTTCTTCACTGTACGACTCATCCAGTATCTCCTAATACAACTAAAATTAGTGAATTGCTACAATCACCCAGCCTGGAGTTTTCTTATATTCTTCAATGGCGCCTATGTCCGTCCACTCACCTTGCCAGTTAAGATATTGAAAACGTGTGTTATCCTCTGGACTGATGCGGAATTGGTACTCGTACTTATTTTTGAATACAGCTCTGTAATGTGTCATTTATTTCCCTTGAATGCTGGCTTGGCAAATTTGAAGTATCCTGGGTCCACTGTAAAGTCAAAACCATTCTCATCGTCTATCAATACAACGTCAATAAACCCGCTATCAAGCACTCTTATTACTTTGCACATAACTTTGTCTGTTGTTACATTGTATGAGAGTGGCCTGTCTTTGATAGCTATAACCCAATCACCCACCTTAAACGCCATTGAAAGCCTCCACATACTTATCCAACGTGGTTCCAGACAAGCCTGGTGCAGAGTTAACCTCAAGCACGTATGCCCTTTGCTCCTTGGCGTTGTACACAACATCTACAGCACCGAAGTGTAGCCCAAGGGCTTCAACAGCAGCAATAGATTGTACAGCACAGTCTTCTGGCATGTCGAAGTCTTCAATCTGAAAGATGAAGCCGTTGTCGTGGTTGCGAACTTTCCAATTCACTTCTTCGTCAGGCACATCAAGACGTCGGGCTTTACGTTGCTTGTGAATCATCTTGCCTTTGAACACATGCACCCGATATTCATTCTGCTTCTTAACATAGCGTGTGTACAACGGGGCCTTGACAAGTTCAGCTTCATTCTCAGCCGTGATGATACCATTTCCACTATGTCCATTCAGCACAGTACGACACACCACCATATGCCCTTGTTTAAGCCACTCAGAAGCCCCTACAAGCGATTGTGTCCACTCGGGGATACCTACCTTGCCGTCCATAGCTTTAAACGCTTCCAGCTTGTTTGAGGCACGTTTAACAGCGTCTGGTGTGTTTAGCACAACACCTGCACGAATGTCACGTGCAATGTTAGAGGCCCCCCAGTTAACCAGAACATCCACACGGATTGGCTTGCCTTCATGCTTAATGCGTTTTGCATTAAGGGCTTTAGCCAGTGCTGTACCACCCTCAGAGAATTTATTCCACAGATAGAATTTCATTTGATGTTTCCTTTGAACACAACTTTAGGCTTTACTAAGGTACATTCTGGAGCAGACACGAACCAACAGCGCATCTTGTCATCACTCCACCCCAGCTTTCTTGTCCATTCAACGGTGCCGTCATGCCCTCTGCCGACACCAACATCAACCATTAGTGCGTTGCCATTGATTAACAATATGGTGCCCAATCCCACGCCACCTGGGAAAGACACAATATCACCTATTTTAAACTTGGCCATTACCATTCGCCCTCATACGCTATATGTTGGATACGACGAACGCCACGCATCACTACCTGACGGTCGGAGTCTGTCATGTCAGGGAACCATTCCTCAGCGAATGCCCCCTGTGTCTCACTGCTCATCATAAGCAACGACACTGGGCTGATGATGTCTCGTGCCTTGCGTTTGAGCGACACAAGAAACTTAGCCCATTCACCGGCCGCTTCGAAGTCACCATCCCCACGCCACCCACGGAATTCCAAAGAGCCATAACGCCACAACGCATTGAAGTTTATAGAGGCGTAACGTATGTTATCAGTGTTCAACAACTTCAGGTCTTCTTTCTTAACAACGTCATACAGTAGCTTACCAAGCCATTCAGCGTCAGACATACGAAGACAGAACAGGTTGCCCTGACGTGTGTCACCAAAGCGACGGCTAATCATATCCTCCATGCTCAGATACAGCAGAGCGAAGTTGAATAATTGTGTATACGTCAAGTCCCCCACGTTGATGTGCACATGTGTCCCAGCATAACCGGTATTATACACAGCGGCACCGTCGAATGCCTTGCGGATGGATTTAATCTTCTCATCTAGCTCATCCACATGGCATGGCTCAGGTAATACATACTCATGGCTCTCACCACGAAGGGAGCCGTCATTCTCTACACGCCACCCTTTAACTTGGTTTGGGATGTTCTTACCTTCAATCTCAAACTCAAGCCCAATGTGGTCAGTGTAGGTGTTTTTAATTCCTACAAGATTTTTAACCAGCATTACTTGTTCCCCTTGAATTTTACGGCCTTTTCCATCCAGTCGCCAGCAAAGTAGTAGGACTCTCCACCAACCAGAGTGTACCACCCACCATCTCCATAGTGCTCACCTTCGTGCACAACACCCTGTATAACAACAGGGCTACCACACCAACGGTGCATTTCCTTTACAAAAGACGGGCCAGTGTCCCAGTCCTCGGGCGGGGTTATACAAACTCTGTCACCAGCCTTAAACTTGCTCATCAAATACCTCCTTCAGGCCTTGCTCAAGATAGAACTTCTCAGGCAGTAGTTGCACCACTTCACGCCTAACAACCCCCACTTCCATGTCCTTGTAGCACAGCTTGATTGAGCGTCCGTCTTTGTACAAGCCCCAGTCACGATGGAAAGGCATTGCCTTGGCAGCCCCATCAACCACCAGCTTCAACACATCTGTGAAGCTTTTGTATTGGTTGAATATTGGTTGTGAGAGACGTGCCACACTGACGTTCTCACAATTGAACGGCATGGCATGGCACACTAAGCTCTCGTTAGCTAACGATTGCTTGTATTTCCGTTGTGGCATACGTGAGGTGTGTACATAGCTGTCACCAGTGAATACATTGCCCGTAGTGACAGGGGTGATGTCCACCTCCTCAAGCTTGATACGATGCATAGGAATGCCGTAGAGCGTTTCCCCATGCAAGTGGCTACCATCGTACTCGGTGAGTATAACGGCTTCACCACGGGCCATTACAACTCCGTTAACGAGGCGCATGTTAATGTCCTCTTTACGATAGAATGGCTGTGTCATACGTTACCCCTAAATTTGCTTGGGAGTTTTTGTGTTCTAAGCAGGAACAAGCTGCGTCCAAGTTCAGTGTAAGCTGAGTGTAGCCATCTAGCACCATCCCACCTCAACACTTTGAATGGGGTGATGGACACCAGCTTAAAATACCGGCCTCGACACACCCCGACATGAGTTGCACCACTAGGAATGATTGGCATCTTCGACCTTCCCTGTCTTAACCACTTTGAACAGCTTGCTACATTCAGCAGCTCGTTTGTCCCATTGCTGTTTGGCTTTGTTGTTCATTACATCAACCCTTCTGCACGGACAATCTTCTCGGCAGCTTTGACATCACTACTATTGATGATTGACTGGATGTCACCATACTTACCAACAAGGCTAACACCACCCTCAAAGGCTTCATAGCCACGTACAGCAGCGTCGTATGCCCAGCCCATCAGTTCGCTGCTTTCCAGCCAGAAGTTGGAGAGCGTACGATACTCAACGCCGTACTTCTTAGGACGGAATGCGCCAGCTTTTCCATACAACTCACGACGGCGGATGCTGTCTGGATGGGTGTCCAGAATGAGTGAAGGCAGGCCGAGGTAGAAGTCAAGCTCACGTACAAACTCAGCACAATAGCCCACGTAACCACTGTCCTCTGGCTCACCATCATCACAGAAGCCAATGTGAATGTGGCCCGCTGCTGTACGGAATGGACGTTCCCCGTTGGGGCGTGGATTTACATCCACTGTCCATGCGTTATAATCTGGGTCACAACCAAGCTCAAGGGCTTCCGCAGGTTGGGCGCGGAGGTATTCAAAACCGAAATCTGCAACGGGCGCAATAGCTAGCTGGTAGTCAGGTACCATGTCACGAAGGATAGACATCACTTCGTGAATATTTGTTATGAATTGCGCTTTGTTTTCAGCTGGGTCGATATTGAATTCCAATGCCATACCATCCACTTGTACAGCGCCCTTGTTTACTTTCTGTGGATTTTTCTTATCGCCAGTGATAAGGCCATGTGCGGATTTGTACATGCCAGACTGTTGTACCCACAGCTCAGGGTCGGCTCCAAGAAGTATCTTACTCATAGCTATCTCCTATTTATTTCCTTTGAATGTGTTTACCTTTACAAATCTCCAGGCGCACACAGGTGGCAGTACCTCACCACAGCCCCCGCGCACTGTTAGGTGGCCCACTTCGACTGCACTCACCACAGTGTAGACCTTCCCACCCTTAAGTGCATACACTGGATTGATGCACTTAACTCTACCCCCAGTCTTAAACATACCTACTCTATTTGATAGCAAGTGGAACACACACGGCATTCGTAGCCAGACAAGCTCTTGTCAGACAATTCGTCAGCTGGAAAGAACTTACCGCAAGCCTCACACATCTCCTCGTCATCTTGTCCATCAATAACATGTGGGATGTATTCAGCTACAGTGCCAGCCTTGACAGCTGTCGCATAGGGAGTACTAAGGCTCACCTCACCTGTGAAGGTGAGTGGGCTGTCAGCCATAATCTGCATCATCTCCAATTCACGTAAGGAATCAGGGTTCATCCACACATTCACTGGATTACCTGTTGCTGTCCGACATTCAATACGAACAGATGCAGACCTGTTTGCACTGTGATGGACAGTAACCACCTCAAACTCTATCGTCTCACCTTCCTTGTAAGGCCCTGGCCCAGTAGGTTTTGATGTTACGGTAAAATTTACATGCGCCTTGACGTATGGCTTCACCTCACGTGTTGTCACATTGCCCAATACATCAACACTCATCAACGTATCAACAGGAAGCTCTGACAACTCTTCCAGCTCAACCCCGTTACGTCCGCCACAAGACAGCAACATCCAATGTTCAGACGCAAATAGCACAACGTTTGAGCCCTTCACTTTGGAGAAGAACATTGGGCGCTCTTTGTTACGTATGACATTTAGGAGCTTCGTCTTCTTATCCCACCACATTACTGTGGCAGCACCCTCAAGCTTCCCCCAAACCTCGTCTATGCCGTCCTGTGCTATGTTGTGAATGAGGCATTCGCTGTCAACGTCAAAGTCTTTGGAGTCTTTGAACTTCTTCCAGTTGACTAGCGTCCCGTTGTGAACACCAACAACATTTCCAACATCAAATGGATGGGCGTTACGGGCATTGACATCACCCACAGTGGCCCAGCGATTGTGACCCATAACAGCGTCTGGATATTTCTCGAACGCCTGTTTGTATTGGGGAAAATGCATGAGTTCGTGAGGAAGCAATGCTTTCTTAACTAGATAGTCATCCTGTCCACGAACAACATACACACCTGTACTGTGTGGCCCACGCAAACTATCTACAACTAGCAAGTCATGGAAGGCCGACACTTCTTTCTTAAATATCCCGCCTATGGCGGCCACTATCCCACACATTATTTATTTCCTTTGAACGTTGTTACTTTCTCTACTTTGGTCTCGTCCCTGAACCACAGGTTCCAGTGGCCATACACCAGCCCTTGGGGGGTTTTTACTCCAGACGAATTACCGTCATGCCCACGCTTCGTTGTAGGTGAGAACACAAAAGCAGCTCTCTCGTCAACGTGGTACACCGTAGCTATCCCATCCAGGTAGCGGCACTTAATCTTATCTCCGACTTTTAGTCCCCTGACATCTACCAGCATCACAAACCCCCTGTCATCAACTTATCAACCAACATCAGGAAATGCTTACGGCATGGATGGTCTTCATTAACTATTTCAGGGTGTGGCTGGTAGCACAGAGATTTGGTAGGGGCATAATACACCACCTCAACATCACGACCAACCCATTCATCATAGGCTGTGTGCCAATGCCCATCTTCATTCAGTCGGTATGTGGACAAGTTAGCACTAACCAGCACCTCACCACCGTCACCAGCACGCATCATCTGGTGATGTGTTGATGATACCATTATCTCCCCCCAATACTTACACATGGCCTTGTGTGCGCCTGAAATGGCGTGGTTGTCAACATCTTGCCACATCTTACCGCCATTCATGACGTTGAGGAACTGGCCGCCACGGCATATCCCCACCATTGGTATGTCTTTTGAATAAGCCCAATCAAACACTTGTTCCTCGTATTTGTCCCGCTCGGGGGAGCAATAAGAACCAACGTTTTCCTCCCCATACAACTCAGGAGAGACGTCAGCCCCACCTGTGAAGCACAGCAGGTCAGCCCCTTGCATGGAAGTGGCTAAGGCATAGCCAGCTCGCTTAAACATACGCTCATAAGCGTACCCACCACCTACAACGTATATGTTCATTTGATGTTTCCTTTAAATTGCGCGGTTAATTTGACAAATCGGCAGCTGTACAAGCGAGCCTTTTCACACCTCGCAACAGAGACGTACTCTCCATCAACACCCATGATGGTGTAAGTTAAGTTAAGTTCCAGCCCGTAGTCTGGTTTTATACACTTAACCCTATCTCCCACTTTAAAAGTTTGCATCTGCCCACCCCTGTAACACCTCAATGCAGCGGTCGAGTGATTGCTCAACAGGCAGTGGCTTGATGGAGCCACGTACACGCTCTCCGCCAATGTCAGCCAATTCATCTGCCAAAGATGAGCCACCGCCATGTTTGAACAAGTTGTCTGTGCCTGAGTAGTCTTGGTCTTCTACGTAAGGCTTCTTAGGCTTGACATACTTGTGATTGATGAACGATATGCAACCCTTGTCACCAATGCTGTCGATAGGAATCACCCCATGACCTGAGTGGTCACGTGTCCATTTAAGCCCACCGTCACCATTATACACAGCTTTCTGTGCAACAAGGAAGGCCAAATCCATAGGCACTCCCCTCTTACACAGCTTGTAGAAGGCGTTAACACGGTCTCCATACTCCCATGCTTGACGTGTAGCGATACAGGCCATACCTATAGCGTTTGCTGGTTGATTGACATCAAGGACGTAACCACCGTCACCTACAATGGTGTCAATGTCCTTTAGCAAGAAACAGTCTTTCAACGGTGACAGGTTAGCCAAGTAATAGCCCCACCAAATTGATTGCTCTGTCTTAACTTTACCAAACTCCGTGACAAGATAGTCACACTTACCATGATATGACAAACCGGCATGACATGCTTGGTCAAACTTGTCCTCGACATGTCCATATTTAATGGCACACCAATTAGCCGTACCTCTGGCCCTCTTCTTGATGTTATTGAAGGCTTCTTGTATCAAGTCATCAGACAGAAGCTTAATCTCTGACAACCCCAACGGCTTTTTTGGCAATGCAACCTCTACAGGCTTGAACAGGTGTTTGTATTTGTTGTCCCTGAATTCTGGTACTGACGTTGGCTCAACCCAAGACAGGTTGATACCCACCTCACCATCAATGAGTATGTAATGAGCATTCATACCGTCTTCGTCGAACAGCTCAATGCTGCACTTAGACAGCTGCATCTTGTGCCCGTCCCACTTGTCCATGGCAGGTGTCCAGCCAGGCCATTGGTCAGTTTTACTGGGCTTATGTACAACCACTTCAATTTCGTCCTGCAATTCGTACACGAAATCAAATGCAGAACGTTTCATTGTGCGCAATTGCAGGAAATTCTCGCCAACTTTCTTGACGTCTGCAAAGACAGAGCCGTTAGGCCGTGAGCCCTTGCATTTAGCAACAACACACATGCCGTCATAAACTTTATCAACGGTTAAGTTCTTAATCTTCATTAAAGCCTCCTAGAACGGCGTATAAACGATTTCAATGGCACACCCTATGCCATCGTATTGGTTGACGTTACGATTGCTCATAGAGCGTTACATCGAACGTGGTAGGTTGTACGCATTCACAGCGTACAAGATAGAGAATTGATAGGCGTTCGTCCTCCTTCATGCCCTTAACAAGGACAGCACGCCCAACAGGAACAAACTTGTAGGCCATCTGACGTAACACGTCACAGAGACGCCATAAATCATCGTCTGTCTTCACTTCAAACTTAACCATTTTATGCCTCCATGCGTCAAAGACGCCGATTATTGCTACAAGTATTTTCAAAGCTAAGTGCTTGATTAGTAACGATGTTACAATTCTCTTTAAAAATATTTGTCTAGTTTGTCCTAAAATAAGGGTATATAAAGATAGGTCTTTTAGAAAAAGATGAATAAGATAACTAATATAATGTATAAGAACGTGAGTGAAACGAACACGAACGTAGTGAGTAGTTCTTAGATAGTGTGTTAGTATGTATACATTCTTACATACATTCTAATATACCATCTGAGTCGAAGACTCAATATATGTACTTACGCTAGAAACAACAAAGCCCAACAAGCACTAGCTCATTGGGCTGTTGTATTACTCTATCAAGCTGTAGATAACTCTTCTGGAGCGTCCCATTGCCTTTCTCAGACATTTCCTCATGTGTGGGAAGAATATAACATCGTCTTGGTAAGTGGTCTTGCAACAATCTCCAGTCTTTGCTACCTTGTGGACAACTTCCCAGTGGTGTGCTGCCCTAAGTTGAGTTAGTGTAGTGAATTTCATGATACCATTAAACGCCCTGTAAACAAAGCTCAAACACCTCTTTGAGCGTAAGGTGTGGATTGGCGAAAGCAACACGTTGTGCTTCCTTGCGTGAGATGTAATAGGTCATTTCTTATCCTCTTTGATGGCGTCATCCAGCATCTTCTCGATGGCTTGAATAGACTTTCCAGCGATACGTTTGGCGTCTTCACTCTGTTGTAGGTACTGGACTGTCTCAACAGCACCATAGGCAGCCATGATTTGATATACACCCTGCTTAGAGGGCAGCAATGTGGACACCAACGCAGATATGACCGCCATTGATAAATACCTGCCACAATTGTTTGGTAGCTTTTCATGTGTCAATACATAGAGTGCCATCATGGCAGTAGTAGAGAACGTGAGTAAACCGAACACCACAGCCACGCCGTGTACTACATCGGCCAGGTAAACCAAAAGAATCATAAATGCCTCCATTTCAATGGTTGATAATAAACATACATAGACATGTCTGGCATAAACCAGAGATTGCCTACACGCACCAATTTCTGTGTAACACCGCTGTTAGTGGTTGTCCACACAACAACGTGCTCCTTTGGTAGTACATCACTAATGTAAGTCCACATGTTAACTTCCCAACTTCCCGAGGGCCATGGACAACAGCTCAGACGCTTCTTCTTTAGTGCGCTTGCTACTGCCATTGTGCTGCATGCCTTGCACAGAAGCCATTACAGAGCGTCCTGAAGGGCGTGGGGCTTTCTCTACACGATAGCGCTTCCCTGTCTTGCCACGCACGACAATGTCTTTACGTGCTTCACGCTCTTGCTTAGTAACAAGGGCATCTGCTGGTTCTTTAGAGAATGTCCAGCTGTATGTAGGTTTAAGACGCATTTAGTCCCCCGATGTATTTCTTTATGGCGTAATAGTGAGTGGAGAAACAAGTTGGTGTATGGTAGTTAGGGTTTAGTTCATACCTGCAACGCCACGCCTCTCTAGCCACTTCAATAATGGCCGTCTGTTCTGACGATTTATACCAGCGCATTTCACTTTCTCCTAAGTTCCAGCTCTACAATCTCAGCTGTGTCGTCTGTAGCACCTTGGTATGGTGCCCCTGTCTCTAGGCAGAAAGACCCCTCCCCAGTTACTAGATAATACCTGCCAGATTCGGTGAAGACGTCCCCACAGGATAGCGACATGACTAAGTTTCTTTTTATGCTTGACTCTTTTATTTTGATGCCCATAAAACCCCCTGTAAGCTCTTTAGAGCGATTCAAAGACATAGGCCATACATACCCATGCAGCCAGCACTAGAAGTGCACCACAGAGCGATAGAGAGCCTATCAGCACGTTTAGTGAGGTACGTTTAAGAATGCTTTTGTTCACCGTCCAGTTTCTCCAGATATTCAGCTCTAAATGTCAGCCCTCGTAATCCAGTTGGACTGCTTTCACACCACAATGCAACACTTACCATTCCGTGCTGGCTTGCCTCTGCGGTAACAAACATAGTGGGGCTGCCTGACTTAAGCCTAACCAAGTCGCATCGCTTGAACTTTGATGATATCATTTACATATTCTCCAGTTCATACAGACGTGCCTCTGTCTTGTCTATTATGGCCTTGTACTCTTCCATAGCTGTTAACACTGAGTAAAGTTCATCATAAGTAACAGGCGCACGACAAGCACCCATGCCCTCTCTAATCCATGCCTCGCATTTAGCTTTCATCTTATCTTTGTTCATACAATGTTCCTTCTATTGTTCATAACATAAACATGGGCACTGGTCAGAATGCCCATTCGGTATGTCATTGAATCTTATGCATGACAGTGCAGAACACGATTAGCACAAGTTGCGCTACAGTTATTACACAGTCAAGTGTTGTCATGCTGCCTTCACCTGAGCACGGGCCAGCATGTCAGCCATAGCCACTGGGTCAACGCCACCAGCGATTACAGCATCGAGGATGGCGAGTGCATCAAGCCCCTCGTCATCGTCAGACAATGCCTTTTCCACCAGCTTGGTGAGCTTGGAAGCGTAGTCGGCAGGCTTCTTCTCCATCTGCACATTGTCTTGCTGCCACACCCAGATATCATTTTTTTCGTCAGCCAACCATGCTTCTACTTTCTCCATCATGGTGACAGAACGGCGCTCAGAGAAGTTCTTGAAGCCAGCCAGCTGCTTAACAGCCTTGCCACCTTCAATACGGTCTACCAGTACTTGTGCAAAGGGCATGAACTCTGCGAAGTAGAGGCGAGCAATGCGCAGGTTAGCTGGGGACAGAACATCACCACTCATCACTTTGTTAACAAGGCTTGCATCCTTGTGCTCAATGCTGTGGGCCAGCAGTTCCCGAGATAGGATGGACAGGTTGAGCTTTGTGATGCGCTCTGCTTTTTTGAGCTCGCCTATAAGAGCTTCCATTTGTGCTAAAGTGAATGATGCTTTCATGATTTATACCTCAGATTGTGTAGAAGGATTGTTGCAGACGGTTGACAACTAGCCCGCATTCAAACTGCACTGTAACACGTTTACGACCAATACTAATGACCTTACCTACGTTACGTTTGTTAGTCGATGCTACCTTGTAGCGATACTGCACCTTATTGCCTATCTTCATGAGCATTCCTCAATTGATGTTAACGTGTTTTACCACACCAACGTGGTGGTAACTTGTCAAGCTTCCATCTCTCAGCGAGATAGAGCCTATAAGCAAGACGTGTATCTTGCACATGTTTAAAGCTTAAACCAAATGATGCATTAGCTGCACAATTGGCGAATGGTGTACGAGGCCCAGCAGGTATGATACCATTTTGCGCCTCTAACATAGGCACATAATCCTCATACATGTGTACGCTACCAAAGCGCTCGCTCTTCTCAAGGAACAGAGCCTTGGCATGACGTAACAGCCACATGTAATTACCACGTGTCTCACGTGCCCATACAGCACATGGGTGATTGACGTGTGTTAAGCCTATAGGGCCCTTACCACCATGTGACACAACAGCAGCGGTGAGCAACTGGATGGTTTCAGAGCACATCTTAACTACACGCTTATCATCCAGATAGCGAGCACACTTAGCCGCATTATCGCTGGTAACAAAGATGTTCATGTGCACGTCTTGGATATTTTTAACAACTCATTATATAGCTCCCTGGTTATCTCAATGGCGGGGCTGTCTCCCCAGTATTCCCCAAGTGACCAATAGCACTTACCATCCTGCTCGGATATCATTAGGTCTCCGCAGTAGTTACCTATACCACTCACCTTGCTCAGTGTTTGCATCCTAAACCCCCATAGCTACAACAAAGACCTTTTGTTGTGGATGTTAATACAATCTGAGGCCCTATTGCTAAGGCCCCATGTTCTATTAACATTTGGCTTGTGTCTCACGCATGATACCTTTTCTGACAGTCTAGCGTGGGTAACTAACAGTTGCTTCCCATGCGCTTAAGCGACACAGCTGTTATCTAGTAACAGCAATCCAAATTGTTAAAGAGGTAGGACGACGGTAACGTCGAACAACTCACTAGCAGATAGATGTAATTACTTCACATGCAAAGGCTTACAGCCTATACGCTCACTAACTTAAAGACATTGTTGTCTGTTACACAATGTACACCATGCCACGCATTAGTATACACCTGTTACAGTTTCCAGTCAGTGCCAGCTACTAGCAGTGTCCAAGACACTACATGCTTTTCTGTCACACACTACCTACCAGATTGTTAAAGAACGTATTGCTAAGTCTGTTTGACTTGACGCTCACTATACCTAACCCGTTGTCTCCTGTCAAGCTCATTCTCTTACGAGAAGTAATTGCCATCTTGTCGCTGTGTGCCACCAGTCGCCGCACTGGATTGTATAAAGCAAGCATCATGCTCACACACAGAAAGGAGGGGCTAAGTTGTTAAAGAGCGTTAGTCGCACTGGACTGAGTACACTATCCCACACTCACACAAAGAAGTCAACACACATACACAAATAATTTAGAGCGTGTGTTTGCTATGTATAGAACGCGTGTGCGGTTAGCACACAGAACATATATAGTCAAGCCTCTATATGTGACGGCAGTCACAATAGTATTCATACATATACATAAGGAGGTGCCGAAGGCGTAGAAAATATACACTAAGTGTATGATTTGTAAGGATATTAACCAAACGTAAATGTGGTGTTGCACCGTGAGGGGCAATGTAGCACGTTAACCACGTGCAGCATTATATGGGCATAGGGTCCCCGGGGGACGGGGGTGCTGATGTATGGTGCATTGACCCTTCAAAATTTCTAACCGAAATTTGGTCAAACGGGTATGTACATATATTGTCTCTCCGAGACGCTATGCTGTCTGCAACCGCAGACGTCTTCTTTGCCGAAGGCGTATCTACTGAATGTATGTGCCTCAGGCCGGCAGGGCCAAGATTACGCTAAAGAGGAAAGATGAAACCTAATAAGAAGTTAGTCACCTGTTCCATAGGTGCTGTGTTAGCTATTGTGGCTACACAATATGAAGGTCAGCTTAAGACATCGGAGGAAGCCCTCAAGCTTATCTCTGGTTATGAGAGTTGCACACTCAATGCTTACAAGTGTCAAGCTGGTAAGTGGACGAATGGTATTGGGAATACCCACGGAGTAAACCCTACTGAGTTGATTAGCTTAGATAGGGTGGCTGACAATTTTGTAGCAAATGTAAAGGAAGCAGAGGTATGTGTAAGTAAGCACTCCAAGTTTGAGTTTACACAAGGTAAGTGGGATGCTGCTGTTAGCTTTACGATGAATGCTGGGTGTGGTAACTACAGAGGCTCTACCTACGCACGTACAGGAGATTGTAGCACACTACTGATGTGGAACAAATACACTGACCCAGTTACTAAGAAGAAGGTTGTAAGCAAGGGGCTAGACAATAGACGCAAGGCGGAGTATAAGTTATGCGTGAAGAACTAAAGCACTATTCAACGTACATCCTCTTTGCTGGCTCTGTACTAGACATTGTAGCGTATGCACTAGATGCCACTGGAGAGTACATCATCCTTAGCGGCGCTGTCAAGGTGCTGGCCCTCATAGCCAAGTTCATCCCACAGAGGTTTACAAATGAATGCAAGCCTAATTAAACTGGGCCTACTTGTCCTTACTCTGTCGTTATGTGTGTTTAGCGGCTATTGGCTTAGGGGCGTGCTTGATGAGAACAAACAGCTCAATGAGTACCTAGCCAAGGCTGGGGAGGCGTTTGTTTTACAGGGTCAAGTGTATGAGGCCAACACTAAGCTAGTGCAGGCAGAGGAAGAGGCCAAGAGCCTTCGTAAGCGTAAATTCGATAAGGCTGTGGTGAAGTATGTTCAAACTGTTGGCACTAATAAGTGCTTGTCTTCTCCTGAGTTCGTGCAGCTCTACAACTCAACCATACCAACTTCCTACACCGCCAAGTAGCGCGATGACTCCGCTAGGTGAGTGGGAGCTGATGTTAGAGACAAACACAGAGCTAGAGAATGCCCAAGTGTTCGGGCGTAACCAAGAGCTATCTAGGGAGTGGCGTTCAAAGGCCATGGCCCTTCAAGATTATGTAAGGAAGGTAAATGAGCAAGATTGAGTTGCCAGCAGTTACTGGTAGTAACAATACGTCACGAATAAATGACAATTTCCAGAAGATAGAAGATGCATTAAACCAAGAGGTTTTATATCGTAAGGGCTACGTGGGCGAGCCTAATGAGATGGAAACTGATTTGGATATGAATAGTAATCGAATACTAAACCTACCAGAGGCTGTGAGCGACTCAGAGCCAGCCACACTAGGCCAATTAAAGCAGGTAGAATCTGGGGTTGACTCACTTCTTAGGAATGAGTTAGCTGCCCCAACAGGGGTAGACTTAGTGGGTGGCGCCTCAAAAGCATCGGACCTAGCAGCTGGTCTTGGCTCATCTTTAGTCGGATTCCAACAAGCGGGTACTGGGTCTTCTCTGCGCACCACACAAGAGAAGATGCGCGAGCATATAACCCCACAAGATAAAGGTGCAATTGGCGACGGAGTTACTAACGACCAATCGGCGTTCGATGCGCTTGAAGCGTCATTCTCTGGTCAGATAGTGGATATGATGGGCAAGACTTACGTTGTCACGTCAATACCTATCGGTAATCGCTATGCTAATGGTTATTTCAAGGTTGGTTCAAACACTTTCAAGGTGGTATTCGACACAGCTCCAAAGTTCGGCTCAGGCCGCGTGGTGAGCGGAGAAGGGGCGCTTGCATCACTGCCTGATGACTATGATATAGGCCCCGAAGGTCTTTTGGTTGCCATGGGGGCCGGGGCCATGGGGTCAATGCTGCAAGCCAAGAAGGCCATAGCCATGGGTCCTGGAAGTCAATCTGAGGGCACCATAACGAGGGACAATATAGGTATCGGCGAGGACACGCTTCGCTTTGTTGATGCGCTCACGCCAGACTACAATCAAAACCAGCAGGAAGGGACTAGAAATAACGCCTTCGGAGGGAATTCACTCCGGTTTCTGCACCATGGAATTAACTGCAATGCCTATGGGCGCAATACGGGTCAATGTATTGTCGATGGCGTTGAGTTCTCCATTTTCGGGGCTAATGCTGTCAGTGGATACGCCCCAGTCGGCCTTACTGGCGATATTGAGAATTGGGCACCAAACTCATCAGTTGATGGTGCCACCGCTTTCGGCTCTCAGTCTCAAAGTAGAGTTATTGGTGGGTATAACACCTCTGGCGGACAAAGGTCCCTTCAAAACCTAGTTCAAGGTAGAGGGAATGCTGTTTGGGGGCAGGATGCCATGAGGTACGCTGAGGCGAACCTTGGTTTTAATGGCGGGATAAAAACAGATAAAAACATTAATGGCACGTACTCTCAGGCCGGCAACGTACTAACCCTAACAATGGCATCTCATGGAGTTCTAGTTGGAGAGGTTGTTGGGATCCGCCTCCTTGACGGGCAGGCGCAGACGTTCCAGAACGACATAGCTCCTGCCATCGTTTCGTCAGTTACCAATGCAAATACCATAGTAATAACCAGCCCGCAATCGTTCACCACGTCTGGTAACGCTACGCTCTATTGGTCTGTAACGGCACCATCAGCACTTAAGGCAGAGCGAAACACGGTTGTTGGTGCGCAAGCTGCAAGAGAGATGCGCATAGGGTCAAACAACGACATAAGCGGATATCTTGCAATGTCCGATGCCACCTCCGGAGTTGCTGGAGAAGTTGATGACAACGTAGCGCACGGCTTCAGAGCATTAACAGGGTGGACGAAACCGAAGAAAATGACTGCGATTGGAACTGACGCTCTGAGATTCATGCAGGATGGGTCTGTTGCAACTGGAGCTGGACTTAACTGCACCGGATTAGGCCATGGTTCACGTGTCTCTGGGGATAATCAGGTGCAGCTCGGCGACGCCGCAACCACAACCTATGTCTTCGGCACAGTTCAGAACCGGTCAGATATCAATGACAAGACGGGGATTCGAGATACCGTACTCGGGATTGACTTCATTATGGGTCTTCGACCTGTTGATGGTCGGTGGGACATGCGCGATGACTACACTGAAGAGTATCAAGTTCAGACTGGTGTTGATGACAATGCTGAACCGGTATTCGAAAGTCGCGTTAGAAAGCTTCCAAAAGACGGCAGCAAGGCGCGGCGCCGTTTCCACCACTGGTTCATCGCGCAAGAAGTCAAAGAGCTGTGTGATAGGCTCGGTGTTGATTTTGGCGGATATCAAGACCACTCGGTCAATGGTGGGTGCGATATAAAAACACTCGGGTACGACGAGTTCATTCCGCCAACCGTGAAGGCAGTGCAGCAGTGTTGGTTAAGGCTTGATGAGTTGGAAAATAGGATTTCTGTGCTGGAGAAACAATGTCAAAAATAACTCTACCGGACATCACGTCCGGCTATAATTTATCAGCAATCAACTCAAACTTCCAGAAGATTGAGGACGAGCTAAACAATAAAGTGTTGTATAGGCAGATTCAAGACGGTGAGCCAAATGCCATGTCTGAGAATCTGGACATGAATAGTAATAGGATTATAAATCTCCCAGATGCTATTTCAGAGAGTGAGCCAGTGACTCTTAGGCAACTGATATCTGTAGATAGCGGAGATTCATTGCAGCTAAGAGCAGATTTGGCCTCAAATGCCGGCTCATCCTTTATCGGTACCGCATCCGGTCGGACGCAAGCGTCGAAGAATGAAGATTATATAACGGTTTCCGACTACGGGTTAGTTGGGCTGACGGACGACACTGCCGTGATTCAAGCTGCTGCCCTTGACGCATACGCCAAGGGGTTACCACTCGTATTCACCCCGTTGAAATATGGGATGTACCGTAGCCGCCAGATTTTGCTGCCACAAAATTCTGCTGAGCCAGTAAAACCACTCCACATAATCGGCAACGGTGCCACTATCTACATACTTGGCATCAACCATCTATTTTCCGTTAATGGTGATTTTTTCTACGATTTGTTTGTCGATGGTTTGCACTTTGAATCTGATTTCTCGGGCAACTTTGCGTCAACTGATAGTAAAATTTTCAACACCAAAAAATTGCTTAGGTTGGTCGTTACAAACTGCACGTCACGTTACGTAAACAAGTTTTTCGATTGCCCATGGGCTCCTCCACAAACCGCAGCAGACTACGCTCAGAGTGTGTATGCCAGTAATTGTATATACCGCAGAGGAAATACTGACGGATACTTCTTCCAAGCCCCAGTCGCTTTCGATGTATCTCTGACAGATTGTTTGGTCGAGCAATCATATAACGGTATTCGCGTAGTGGCGCAACCGGCAGTCGGCAACCTTCAGCAGGTTTCCAGCGTAAGAATACGCGGAGGAGCGTGGGAGAGTCTGTTCGGTGTGGCAATGGCTTTCGGACCAGTTCACCAGTTATCTATCAACGGTGTGTATTTTGAGGGGAACAGCACCGATATAAACCTTTCATATAACGGCGGGGAAGCTCCACACCTAGGGGTAGACATTCATGGCAACGACTTCTACCTTTCTCCTGCGCAAATAGCGGCTGGGTATTTCCCGATCATCTGGGGAGCTAATGCGTCAAAGTCTTACAGGGCTAGCGGTAATAAGTCTAACGGGAACCTACATGACATAAATGGCGCTTCAGGCGTGTTCGACTTTATAGGGGAAAGCTCCGCAGGAAACCTTTATAACGGCATGAATGCTAATAACCCGCGCGCCAGCTCAAACGCCCCTGTTGGTAAGGTCAAATTCGCGGATAACAGTGGGTCTTGGTTCTTCAACGACTTGACATTAATAAGAGAGGATATTTTACTCGGCGGGACTGAATCCGGTAAGATTGCCAACGCGGATTTGGTGGGGGGCCTTAGAGTATGGCCTAAAAACACAACAGGCGCTGTTAACCCACAATCATCACCATCCACGTACGGAAACACCATTTGGTGTAAGGGGAGTTATGTAAGAAACACCGCACCTACGATACTTGGTATTGCTGGGTCGCAGTATGTTGTGTCGGGGTGGTTGTGCGTGACTTCGGGGACTGGTGGGCAAGCTGGTACAGATAGGTGGGTGGAAACAAGAAATTTCATAGGCTCCTAGCGGATATAAGCCACTCACAAGGGCTTTTCACTAAGCCAGCAACTGACATAGTTACTGTTGATGGCGATGGCGGATTCTACTAAAGGTAATTATAGGGGCTAGTTATTGTGAACAGAGATCTACTCACAGACAGTTCTGGGAAGCCACTGACACAGGGGTTATTCTTAGAGATAGGCTACTCAGACTCTTCAATATATACACTAAAAGATAATGACCACGAGTACGGAGATAAAGTGTTACCATCTATTAAGAGGCTGTACCTTGAGCTGGAAGATGTAACGGAGTATGAGTTTGCTAACAAATATTTTCTTGGGTGGGGCCATTGGCAACGAATCTGTAACAACAAAGTGTTGCGTAAATACATTGATGAATGGCGTGTGGAGCTGGAATTAAAGCTGAGAGCCAGGGCTGCAAAGCTAATGGTTCAGCAAGCTGAGGGAGGTAGTTACCAAGCTGTTAAATGGCTAGCAGACCGTGGTTGGGACACTAAAAGGGCAGGTAGGCCTACTAAGGAAGATATTGAGTCAGAAAAGAAAGCAATGGCCAGGGCAGAAAGTGAATATGGGGCCGACATTGTTAGGATACTTGGAGAATAATTGATGTCTGATTGGTTGATAGCCGCCAGAAAGAAGATAGAGAATATGCCGCAACAGGCTAGGGATGTTCGTCAGGCGGCGATGGACGACTTGTTTACTTTTGCGCGGTTGATTAACCCACAACGAGTGTACGGAGAGATACACAAGGATGTGTGTAAGTGGTTACAAAGCAACAACGACCAGAACCAGCTGTTGCTATTACCACGTGCCCACATGAAAAGTCACTTGATCGCTGTGTGGTGTGCATGGTGGATTACTAAGCACCCAGAAACTTCTATCTTGTATATCTCCGCAACGGCAGAGCTTGCTGAGAAGCAACTATACGATGTGAAGAACATACTCACCTCACCCATATATACAAGATACTTCCCAGATATGGTTAACCCTGAAGATGGTAAGCGCGAGAAATGGGCTGTCTCTAAGATTGCTGTAGACCACCCTAAACGTAAGGCTGAAGGGATGCGTGACTGGACTGTAGCCACTGCGGGTCTTACAACTAACACTACTGGCTGGCACGCTGATGTAATCGTGGCAGACGACGTTGTTGTGCCTGATAACGCGTACACTGAGGACGGTCGTAAGCGTGTGTCAGCAGCAATGTCTCAGATGACCTCTATACGCAACGCAGGGGGCTTTACAAAGGCTTGTGGCACACGTTACCACCCAGCTGACATATACTACACATGGAAGAATCAGAAGGCCATGTTGTACGATGAGGGGTCCGGGGAGGTTACTGGGGAGCGTCCTCTGTGGGACATAAAAGAGCACGTTGTAGAGGAGGATGGCAGATTCCTGTGGCCTCGTGAGGCGCGTCCTGATGGTAAGATGTTTGGATTCAACCTGAACATTCTAGCAGGGATACGTGGGGAGTATGAAGATACTACGCAGTATTACGCTCAATATTACAACAACCCGAATGACCCAGGCTCAGAGCGGATAAGCAGGGACAAATTCCAATACTACGATAGTAAGTTTGTAAAACAAGCGGGCGGAGATTGGTTCTTTAAAGATAGGCGGTTAAATGTCTATGCCTCAATCGACTTTGCATTCTCGCTCTCGAAGGCTGCCGACTATACTGCTATTGTGGTTATTGGGGTTGATTCTGAAGGTAGTGTTTACATACTTGATATAGACCGCTTTAAGACCGACAAAATCTTGGACTACTTTAAGCATATAGCTACGTTACACGCCCATTGGGAGTTCAGGAAGCTGCGGGCTGAAGTAACAGTGGCCCAACAAATTATCGTCAACGATATTAAAGACTACATACGCAAGGAAGGTATGAAGCTGTCTGTTGAGGAATATCGACCAAGCAGGTCAGAGGGCAGTAAAGAAGAGCGTATAGCTGCTACACTGGAGCATCGCTACGACAACCAAGCAATATGGCACTTTAAAGGTGGCTACACGCCTGTACTTGAAGAGGAGCTTGTGTTGGCTAGGCCACCACACGATGACTTGAAGGATGCGTTAGCGTCAGCTATAGCCATCTCAGTGAAGCCTAAGCAAACAAGAACAAGTAAGGAATTGTTTGGTGGCCCTGCCCTAAACGTAAATAGACGCTTCGGCGGAATCTCATTCAGAGGGTAACAATGTCTACTAAGATTGTCGAGCTAAACAAGTGGCTCAAACAGGATGATGCAGCATCATGGGTGTCTAATTTGTGGACGTCCTTTAACAACCAGCGCCGAGAGAAGATTGAGGAGTGGAAGGAACTGCGTAACTACGTATTCGCCACAGACACCACAACCACGGCTAATCAAACGTTGCCTTGGAAGAACTCCACAACGCTCCCTAAGCTCTGCCAGATACGAGACAACCTACACTCCAACTACCTGTCGGCCCTCTTCCCTAACGATGACTGGTTGCGTTGGGAGGCGTATTCTAAGGACGATGGCACTAAGAAGAAAACTCGCGCTATTGAAGCCTACATGAAGAACAAAACTCGTGAGGGCCATTTCCGCACAGAGATGTCTAAGCTATTGCTAGACTACATCGACTATGGCAATGCATTCGCCACTGTAGACTTCTCTGCCCAATACCGAGAAGACCCAGACACAGGCCAACGAATAGCTGGTTTCATCGGGCCTCGTGTGTTCCGTATTTCACCACTGGACATTGTGTTTGACCCGACAGCCTCAACCTTTGATGAGTCGTTCAAGATTGTGCGTAGCATTAAAACTGTAGGTGAGATACAGAAGATGGCAGAGGAGTGGCCTGACAATGCCTTCTACGCTTCGTATGCGGCCCGTAGAGCGACTATGAGGAAGGTGCTGGGGGGTTATAGCATAGAAGACTTCGATAAGGCTGAGGGCTATTCTGTGGACGGATTTGGCAACCTCTACGAATACTACCAGTCTGACTATGTGGAAATACTTGAGTTCTATGGTGACTACCACAGCACGGAGACTGGTGAGCTAAAGTCAAACGTAGTTATCACCATCTTTGACCGCTGCCACGTAGTTAGGGAAGAGCCCATCAAGTCCTACTTCGGAAAGGCACCACTGTGCCACGTTGGGTGGCGTACACGCCCAGATAACCTGTGGGCTATGGGACCTCTGGACAATTTAGTCGGTATGCAATACCGTATTGACCACCTTGAGAACCTTAAAGCTGATGCAATGGATTTGTGTGTACACCCTCCACTTGTCATCAAGGGGGAGGTGGAAGAGTTTGTATGGGGCCCAGGTGCGGAGATACACACGGACGAGAATGGCGACGTAGCTGAGCTTGGTAAGAACCTCAACGGAATCATCGCAGCCTCTAACGAGATTGGGTCTCTGGAAGAGAAGATGGAACTCTACTCTGGCGCACCACGTGAGGCTATGGGCATCCGTACAGCCGGTGAAAAGACGGCCTTTGAAGTTCAGTCTTTGCAGAATGCTGCTGGGCGTATTTTTCAAGAGAAAATCACCAGCTTTGAGATTGAACTCCTGGAGCCCACCTTGAATGCCATGCTAGAGGTCTCCAGACGCAATATGGAGACGTTTGACATCGTGCGGGTACTAGACGATGACTTGGCTGTACAATCGTTCCTGAGCGTTACCAAGGACGATATAACAGGGTCTGGTAAGATACGTCCAATTGGTGCTCGTCACTACGCCTCTCAAGCGCAGCTTGTGCAGAATCTTGGCATGATGCTTAATGGGCCTATGGCACAGGTTGTAGCCCCTCACCTCTCTGGCATACAGCTTACTAAGTTGCTAGAGGATGTTCTTGGTTTAGAGCGCTATGGTTTGTTTAAACCTAATGCAGCAATCTTTGAGCAACAGGAAACACAACGCCTCATGAACCAAGCACAAGAAGACTTGCAGATGGAATCTGCTGTACCACAGGACATCATGTCATGAAGACCTCTTGGTTGAGTGGAGTTAAGGACGCCAGTGTAAAGAAAGAGCTTAGGGCTAACTTTCTGGCGTCTAAAATGGTTAGGCAACGTCTAGGAGAAATGCTAGACGCTAAACTCTCTAGCTCTGTTAGGGCGTCTCGTAGTTCTGAGTCTTATGACTCACCAAACTGGGCATTAAAGCAAGCAGACGCCACAGGATACCAGCGTGCGCTGGAAGAGGTCAAGAGCTTGCTGGATGACGCCAGTAAAAAAGATTAAAAATATTTGTCAGTTTTCTTGAAAAATCGGGGTATATACTAGTATATAATGTATAGTATAGAGTCGTAAGACTCAGATAGTATAACAGAATGTATAATGTATGTATACTTACTTAGAGTATTTAATAGATATATAATGAGTCGAAGACTCAGAATACTAACAAGGATATGTAATGACCGATAGCGTATTTACTTCTACAGAGCAACCTACCAGTCAGCCTCATGTAGAAGCGAACCCTCAAGCAGACCTGCTTAAAATGGTTCTAAATGAACGCGGAGAGCCTAAATACTCCACAATGGAAGAAGCCTTTAAAGGGCTAGCTAACGCACAACAATACATCCCACAGCTCAAGACTGAGCTTACGGCGAAAGAGCAAGAGCTCGAACAGCTGCGTCAAGAACTAGCCAAACGACAGTCCGTTGAAGAGGTAGTATCTAAGCTCACCACTGCTCAACAACAACAGCCTCAAGTAACCACTTCTGGCGCGATTGATGAACAGGGAATTGAAGCGTTAATCTCTAGTAAGCTTTCTGCTTTTGAACAACAGAAAGCACAACAGACAAACGTAGAGTTTGTTCAAGGAGAGCTTGTTAAACTCTTTGGAGAGAAGACAAAAGAGCTGGTAGCAGCTAAGGCGTCTGAGTTAGGAATGAGTGTGGAAGAGCTTGGCAGCATGGCTGCTACTAAGCCGAAAGCCGTTCTGTCATGGTTTGTCCAAGCACCACAACACACCAATACTAGCGTAACAACTTCTTCAGTCAACACGTCTAAATTCCAGCAAGCTCCCCAAGAGCCTGTTGGTCGCCCAGTAAAAAGTTTGCTGTCTGGTGCCTCTTCGCAAGAACAAATTGAGTATATGCGTAAGATTAAGGCCGAGATTTACAGCAAGTACGGAATCACTTCTTGAGGTATTAAATGCAAGTAACAAGTAATAGCCAAGCGTTTATCGAAGCGGAGCAGTACAGCTCATTCATTCTGAACAACCTGCACGATGGTCTTCTGCCACAAACCTTCTACCGTAACGTCTCTGACTTTGGCAGCGGCACCACCCTCCACATTAAAACTGTCGGCTCTGTGACCATTCAGGAAGCTGCCGAAGACACCCCCTTGGTGTACAACCCGATTGAATCAGGTGAAGTTAGTCTCCAGATTACCAACTACGTTGGCGATGCATGGTACGTAACTGATGACCTGCGTGAAGATGGCTCACAGATTGAACAGCTTATGTCTGCCCGTTCTGTAGAATCTACCCGTGCCCTGCAAGAAACCTTTGAATCTCGTTTCTTGAGCGTGTGTAACTCCGCACAGACTAACGCCAACGCCAACGTCATTAACGGCTTTGCACACCGTATTGCCTCTGCTGAGACAAACAACGTGTTTGCTCTGAAGCACTTGATTGCGATGCGTCTTGCTTTTGACAAGGCCAACGTGCCTGACTCTGGCCGTGTGTTCATCTGTGACCCCGTTGTAGAAGCCACTCTGAACGGCCTTGTAACCATCACCCATGATGTCTCTCCGTTCGGTGAGATGATTCTTAAAGAGGGCATGGCACGTGGTCAGCGCTTCGTAATGCAGTTGTTTGGTTGGGACATCATCACCTCCAACCGTTTGGCCACTGGCACCTTCTCTGATGGCACCACCTCCGTCACCTCTGGTGTAGCTAACATCTTCATGTGTGTACTGGACGACAACACCAAGCCTATTATGGCTGCATGGCGTCGTATGCCTAAAGTTGAAGGTGAGCGTAATAAAGACCGTGCTCGTGACGAGTTTGTAACTCGTTGCCGTTGGGGTATGGGTCCGCAGCGTGTTGACACCCTCGGTGTTCTCATCACTTCTGCCGTTAACTACTAATAGGGGTTAGACATGCCTTTTGAAAATAAAGCTGGCATTAACGTCAGCAACTTCTACGGTGCCCGTGATACAGGCGGTACTCGTGGTGTTGTAAAGACCGAAGGTACTTACAACGAGTATAGTGTTATCGTTCCGCTCACCACTGGTATCGACTTTAAGTTTCCAGTGTTGAAGGGCGTTAAAATTGTAGGCTTCCAAGCAGCCTACGCCACTGGTACACTGAGTGCCCTTACTCTTGGTGGTGTTAACATCTTCGGTGCGACGGAAGCTGCACCAGTTAACATTCCAGCAGGCAATACTGGTGTCATTGTACAAACAGGTCTGACAGCTGGTGAGCTGATTATCAAGTTCACTCGTCTTGCAGTAGGTTAAGCCAAAGGGCGGGGCATTTGCTCCGCCTTTTTCGTATGAGGACTTTATGGAACATAAAGACATACCAGACGCCCAGTTACACCAAATGAAAGGGGCAGCCTCTGCGTCAGCTGGTCAAGTGCCTATCGCCACAGGGTCTGGCACAACTATGTTTGGATTTTTGGATTGGACACAGGTAGCCAATAAACCTGTAGCTTCTGGCTATCAGACAGTGCTAAGTTCATTCTCCAGTGTAAGCCAGATACCAGCAGCAGTTAACACGCCGTTGCAAGTAGTGTTTGGGGCAGCTCAGTCAACGGCTGACGTGTCTATAACAGCCGGTGGATTGGTAACGTTTAACACATCAGGTGCCTACTTAATTGACCTTTTCCTGCGATTTGGTCGGACTGGCGCATCAGGCACAGCAATTATCCTTAACCGCCTGTTGAAGAATGGCGCACAGATACTTAATAGCACTGGTGCCTCTCTTACAGCTTCCGCACAGACTATCCCTTTCTCTGCTGCCATACCTATGACAATGGCTTCTGGCGATACACTGCGACTAGAGGTAGCAAGAGATGGTGCAGGCGCAAACGATGGCGGCCTGTATGTTATCTCCCCCACCATTGGTGGATGGAACATTGTACCTAGCGCCACCATTATTGTAAGTAAGTTTATAGGTGGTGTGTAATGAAATACACGCTACTGGAGATAACTCAAGAAATCCTGTCGGACATGGACTCTGACGAGGTTAACAGTATTGATGATACCATTGAAGCCCAGCAAGTGGCTTCTATTGTACGTAGCGCCTACATGGCGATTATGTCCAATCGTAATTGGTCTCACTCACGTAAGCTTGTTAACCTTGTAAACTCCACTACCACTGCACAGCCCACCCACCTATACCTTGAGTCTCCGATTAAGGAGATGGTGTACCTAAACTACAATTGCGTTAAGCTTGACCAACCTGGGCGTCGTATCTACCAGACAATGAAGTACCTAGACCCAGATGCCTTCTTACGTCGTCAGAACGCCCTTAACAGCGATTCAGACATTGTGGATGTGATACAGGACCCAACGGGCATAGAGTTGCTTATACGCAACGACAAGAACCCAGAATACTTCACCAGCTTTGACGACAATGCTTTAGTATTCGACAGCTACTTGTCAGCAGTAGAGAACACCATACAGAGTTCCAAGGTGCAGGCATGTGCGTATGTAATGCCAACTTGGACTCACCTTGATGATGCCGTACCAGACCTTCCTGACGAAGCCTTCACACTTCTTATAGAAGAGGCCAAGAGTCGTGCTATGTTGCGCCTAAAGCAAGTAGCAGACCAGAAGTCGGAACAAGAGGCCCGTAGACAGAACCAGTGGCTCTCTCGCAAGCAATGGCGTGTCAATGGTGGTGTTAAGTATCCCGACTACGGAAGGCGTTCTAGGAAGGGTATGCGTGACAAGACATTTGAAAGGAATGATTGATGGAATACCGAGGTTATAGTATTGAGGACATTGGCACCTTCGCCATGAAAGAAATTAAAGCCGTTGGTCGTGGTAGCGTAGTGTTGTCATTACGTGGCAACTACACAGACTTTAAGGCAGCCATGAAGGCTATTGACTTCTACGAAGACAATAAGCCCACCAAGGAGAAGCAAGAGGATGCCAAGACAAACCGTACCGGCAGAGGTTAACACCTTTGTAAAGGGCCTGATAACAGAGGCGTCACCACTCACCTTCCCAGAGAACGCCTCACTAGACGAGCTAAACTTCATACTTAATAAAGACGGCTCTCGTCAAAGGCGCCTTGGTATGGAGTTTAGGCCAAACTCAGTAAATCTAACACTGCCCGTGTCCACCATTGGCGGCTTGAAGATTAACACTTTTAAATGGGAGAACGTTGGCGGCGACCCACTAAAGACTGTCATAGTGGTGCAATGTGGGCAGTCAATTTATATGATTGACTCCAGCAACCCAGGCGGCACGTTCGAGCAGTCGTTTGTTATTGGAAGCTCTGACGTAGTTGACATAAGTATGACGTCTGTAGATGGCGTGCTTGTGTGTGCCTCCGGCGATAAACAGATAACAGCTATAGACTACAGAGATGGCGTATATACAAAAGCCACACAGACGTTAAAGATACGTGACTTGTTTGGTGTAGAGGACATCACCTCTGGGAAGGACCTGCTGTCCCCAGAGTACCTTGAGTTCAGACCGACTGCACTAACAGCCGCTCACACCTACAACCTGCGCAATCAGACCTTTGCTGTACCTAGGTACGTTCAATACGATGAAGTGACCATTGATGTTATAAGTGGGTTCTTCACACAAAGCTTTGGGCTGTTCCCCTCTAATTCTGATTCAGTCTTGCCATATTTCTTTGCTAACCCAAGTGACGATGGCAACAGAGAGGTAGAGAGATACTTCGCCAAGGAAGCTTCTATCAACCCACTCGGTTCATTCAGAGCACCACGTGGCTACTTCATTATAGACGCGCTGGAGAGGGGTAAGAGCAGACTAGACGCAGTTGCACGACTTAAAGCAAGGCATCCAGAGAACGTCTATGACGTTACGTCACTCCCGCAGGATAAAACCCCTGGGGGTGCTTCTGTGGTTGCCCAGTTTGCTGGCAGGGTGTTCTATGGAGGGTTTAGTGGTGACGTGCTGGACGGTGACAGCCAGTCTCCACGTATGACCTCCTACGTGCTGTTCAGCAAGCTTGTAGACAACATAACAGACATTGGTAAATGCTACCAAGATGGTGACCCCACTTCAAAAGACACCCCTGACATTGTAGCAACTGATGGTGGCTTCATACGTCTTGATGGTGCTTATGGCATTAAGAAGATGGTGAGCGTAGGCAGTCAGCTCATAGTTATCGCAGAGAATGGTGTCTGGGGCATACAGGGAGGTAGCGACTATGGGTTTAACGCAGAAAACTACTTAGTCAAAAAGTATAGCGAACACGGGTGTGTTAGCCCCTCTAGCGTTGTGTTGGTGGACAACACTGTATTGTACTGGGGCGACGACGGCATATACAACGTAGCGCCTGACCAGTATGGTGATTGGCGTGTTACAACAGTGACAGCCACCACAATACAGAAGTTCTATGACAACATAGAAACTTCCTCTAAGCAAGGGTGTAAAGGATTCTACGACGCCTACGAGAGAAAGATTAGGTGGGTTTACGACAACGACTTCCTTCTCACAGGAGTAGGCACTAAGGAGCTTATACTAGACCTTAACCTAAGTGCGTTTTACGTTATGGAGATATACAGTGGTCCTAGTGAAAACCGTGTGGTTGCTGGTGCTGAGGTTCCACCTTTTAGACTTGGGTCTGTTCAAGAGAATGTTACAGTTGGCGGTGTTGCTGTCACTGCTGGTGGCCTCGATGTAGTTATATCGGGTACAGTCGCTGAGACACAGCTAAGGGAGTTCATCTATGTCGCTGTGACCTCTTACAACGACTCACAAGTTGTGCTACGCATGGCAGGCTACACTAACACAGCATTCCTAGATTGGGGAGAGGTCGATGCAGCTGCTTACATGGTTACTGGCTATATGTCTGGCGGTGACTTCCAAAGATACAAACAAGTGCCATACCTGACAGTTCATTCTAGGCGTACTGAGACTGGCTTTGACACTGAGTATAACTTAGTTGGTCAGTCATCTTGTAAAGTAGGCTCTATGTGGGAGTGGACTAATAGTATAAACAGCAATAGGTGGGGCAGGGAGTTCGAGGCGTACAGGCTTAACAGGCTGTGGATGCCAAGTAGCAATACTGACGCCTATGAAGATGGCTTCTCTGTTGTGACAACAAAGAATAAGCTACGAGGCAAGGGCAGGGTGTTGTCGTTAAGGTTTAGCACCAGCCCCGGTAAAAACCTACACCTGTATGGCTGGTCTATGCTTCTAGGAGTAAATGGGAATGTCTAGGATTACAATATACGAAGATGAAGATTTCCGTGTGCAGGGGGAGGTCATGGAAGACCTATTCTACATGCATGTTGATGTATCTAACTACAGTAAGTCAGTTAGAAAAAAGATGAATAGTGTCTGGTCAGACATACAAGAGGAGGTATGGATGAGCGGGTGGGACCATATCTTCAGCTACAACACAAACAGCAAGTTCGCTAAGCTGTTTGGGTGGAAGGAGATTGCAAAGGTAGATGGTGCTGGTGAGGTGTACGCATGGGCGTTGAAACAATAGCTTTAGCCGCGCTTGCAGTGACAGGTGCGTCTACAGTGTATAGTATGAATGAGCAAAGGAAAGCAGGAAAAGCCCAGCAGGAAGGGCAGGACATTGCCACTGCCCAGCAGAAGTCTGTTGACCTAGCAAATAAACGTCAGCAACTCCGTGAAGAGCGTATACGCAGAGCTCAGATAGAGCAAGCATCTGCCAACCAAGGTGTTGGTGGGAGTTCTGGTGAAGCGGGCGCTATTAGCGCGCTAGGTGCTCAGGTTGGGGCTAATGTAGCCTCTATAAATCAAGGCCAGATGGCAGCAGAGGGTATTAGTGGCGCCATGAGCAAAGCTGCTGGTGCCACACAAAGAGCACAAGTGGCCCAAGGGGTTGCTAGCCTATCCGGCACTGTGTTCAGTGCTTCTGGCGGGTTTGGCAGTATATTCAGCTCGGGCTCTGGTATAAACCCACCCCCGTCAGGGGCTGAACAGAAACAGATATCTCCGATAGGAACTAGAGGATTTAGTTTATAATGAAATTGTCTCTTGACTCTCTCAATAAAGAAGACACTGGAAGCAGCCTTCCCATTGACTCTCTGAAGGGTCAAGAGACTCTTCCTCTTGGCAACGACCTGTCCAACACCAACCGAGCCGCATTTGCCTCTCTTGCTGTGGGTGGTGATGTTGTCTCTAACTATCAGTTGTTCAAGGACAGCTTAGATATTAACGCTGATGACCAGCCTGTTAAGCAGAATCTACAAAAGGTTGAGCAAGTCCGTCAGCAACGAATTCTTGGTATTAGTGGCGACATGCTGGTTGACCCAAATGTACCTGATGGCGTAAAAGCCACCATCCCCACTTACCTACAGCAACAAGAAACTCCTGACGCACGTAAGATTGTGGCAGAGCAAGCACTGTTTGAGGACAATGGTCGTGAAGGCGCTAACCAAGAAGCTGCACGCTCTTGGGTGTTTAATGATATAGATGCCGCCATCCAGTATAAGAAAGACGCCAGTAAGTATGTCTCCTTGATGGATGCCTACCTTACCCGTGACTACTCTTACTTTGAAGCGTGGAAAGATGTATTTGCTGAACTGGTCCCTGGGGTGAAGGCCGTAAACGTAGCTACCATCAAAGAAAAGGTGCTGGCAGGTGAAGGCAAAGAAGGCTCACTCAGCGCAGTTAACTTCATTGACAGCGTGTTTAAGTCGTTCGAGAACGAGCGAGACATGCGTAAGATGATTGAGAACAAACCCCCTCAAGAGCGTATGGACATGCTCCGTAAGATTGTTGGTGTTGTCCAGTCTCAGTACAGCCAAGGCATGTTTGACAATAACGAGTATGCGATTATAGAACGTGCTCGTATGTTAATAGCTGACCCAGAGACGCCGTTTTCAGACCAAAGCGGCGTAAGTGCGGTTATTACTGACACAGTGTTTAACGCCCTTTCTATCCTCGGACCTAGTCCAAAGGCACTAAAGGCTGCCCTTGGCGCCACCGATTCAGCGGAGAAAGTTGCTCCAAGAGTCGTGTTCAAAGACGTTGGTGGCGTTGTTATGTCTGAGGCTGAGATTGCACAGAAACAAGCAACCCTTCAAGCGGCAGCAGATGCCAAGGTGGACGTAACAGGGGCCATTGCTGAGCGTGATGCGTTAACTACGAAGATAGCTGACCTTGAGGCAAAGAAGGTTGCTAACAAGCAGAATGCCTCTCAACTCTCCGCAGAGATGAAAACCTCCCGTAAGGAGGCCATCCGTAAAGCTAACAAACCTGTCGATGAAGAGATAAGAGTGTTGCGCGGGCAAGAGAGAGCCCATTCTTCTGTAATCGCCAAGAATGATTTGGCTGGCAAAGCGAGCAAGGAGCTTTCTGAGTTCAACAAGAGCTTGGCCTCAGCCAAGGGTGTGGATGGGCGTGCTGTATCAAAGGTCGCTGAAGCCATAAATGATGCAGCAACCCATAAAATCACAGGTGCTATAAAGCCCTCATCCGTTGTATCAACGCTTGCAGAGACTAACCCTACCAAGGCATCAGCTTTCGTCAAGGCAGCCGTAGACGACGAAACAGGGGCCTTCTCGAAGGTGGTGGCTGGTACATCACGTGAAGAGTTGATGGTTGACGCCTCAACTGTACAACCCACAGTGTCTAAGTCTGTGCGGGCCAAGCCAACACTGGATTTTGACGAGTCAACTATCGACTATGCCATTGCTGACAGTGGAATCCGATATACAGCTAAAGAGATGAAGAGTCTCAAAGACAAGCTCACTTGGTCTGTCAGTAACGCCAACGGCGTCACTCTTGTAAGCCCAATGTCTAAAATCTTGGAGGACAGCAAAACTGGCTTCAAGATTAACGCAACCTTCATGGATGGCAATGTAGGTTTCAATGACGCACAGGAAGCTCTGGGACGCACTGAGTTCGCTTTGAGGGGTCAAGGTGTAGGGATGGATAGCCTGCAGCTCATGAAGCGCACAGCGAGCGGCTACGAGCCTGTAGAGAAGGGTGTGGATGTTGCTTCACTTCCCAAGGGTGACTACGCTGTACAAGTCAACCACAACTGGGGTATGCACCTTGAGTCTGGGTTTGAGGACATGAAGCCCCCGACAATAAAGAATGCTCTTGACAGAATGCGCTCTGTGTTTAACGGGCCGGTAGCCATGAGACAGGGTTCGTTGACTCGCCATGTGTGGACACCACAGACCTTGTTCAGCAGGGAATTCCTGTTGGCCCCCACTGTTGCTGCTGACCGAGCTGCTGGCATTACCAAGAAGCTGGCTCAGTTGGCAGACGAGTTTAACAAGCCATTTAGTAAGCTCCCTAAAGAAGAGCGTGCCCAGCTGGCAGACTACATCATCAAAGCCAACGTCAATCGTATTCCGTTTAGCGCACCGGAGATGATTGCAAATGGTTTTACACACCCACAGGTTAACGTAATGTCCAACTGGAAGCGTTACTGGGATACAGCATACATGCTGGAGAACGCTGACAGAGCACGTACACTTAAGCTGACAGGCCATAAGCTGTTCGTACACAAGGAGTCAGGCACTGAGTTGTTTGTACGCCCTCAAGTACGTAACGCGCCGATTAATGGCAAGGTTTATGACCCAGACACAAATATGGTGCTTGACCTCACGGCAGCTGGCAAGAAACAGCTGTACGACGACGGTGGATATGTGGCCATTCTCAGGGACCACATCACACAGGAATCTGGTGAGGTTGCTAAGTATGTAGTCGTTAAAGAGCGCATTGGTAACTACGCACGTGAGTTTAACGACAGTGACCGTGTGCTCAACTACATCAACGGATACTACTCAGTAAGGCATGAGTCCCCGCTGTTCGTTGTACAGAACGTTAAGGACAAGTCTGGCCGCATCCTGTACAAGAAGGCTGTTGCAGAAGCTGGCAGCATAGCAGACGCTGAGCAGATGGCTAAGTCACTGGCAGCCAGAACAGAGGGTCACTTGTACGACCGCAGTGGGCACGACACAGCAGACTTCTTCATTCGTGAAGACATTAAAACCTCTGATGCCATGTCCTACGCTGACGCCAGCCTTGATGTTGGTATCTCTTCTGGTCGCTCTAGTCAGCGTTTCCGCGGTGCCCCTTTGGAAAGCTACGACCCGCTGGCACAAGGCCAGAGCCAACACGTACAGAGCCCTCTGGAGTCCATGAGCCGTGTGGCGTACAGCCTTGGTAATCGTCTGGCTACCAGACCTTACATTGAAACTGCCAAAGCCCGTTGGTTGGAGAACTACGGCAAGTTCGTAGAAGTAGACCAGACAGCATACGTCAAGGGTTTCCCACGGGACCCGTCCGAGATTGGACGTAACTTGACTAGTTCATCTGAGCTTGCTCAAGCCCGTACCACTTGGGAATACATAAACAGCTTCGAGCATGGCTATGAGAGTTTGGTGGACGTTGGCACACGGTCAGTTATTGGTATCATGGCTGATGTTGTGAGCAAGGTTCCTGCTGGCTCAGTTGGTAAAACTGTGGAGGGTGGACTACGTACCTACGCTGGTAGTGGTAAGATTACCTCTGCCATAAAGACTGGCGTGTTCAACACCATGCTTGTGGCACAACCAACTGGCATGCTCGTGTTACAGTCTATCCAGTCGTTGGCTAACCTATCTCTTAACTTCCTTGACCCACGCCTATATCGTGACTTGGGGGCTATGCATGGTGTGGCTCGTGGCACAGCAGTGGGGGACCAGCTTGCACGAGGCAAAGAGTTGTGGGGGGCTTGGGAAAGAACAGGTCATCAAGCAGCAGTGGACTTGCATCATGCAGCGTTCATGGGTGGCGGCGGCTCTGGGCGTGAGCTAGGTGGGTTTAAAGCTACTAGGGCGGCACGGACAGCCAGCGGGATGCTAAACTTCATACAGGGCTTCTACAACAAAGGGGAGCTTATTAACCAGTACACTGGGTGGCTTGTTAAGCGCCTTGACTTTGAATCTGTTAATAAGCGCCCTCCGAGTTCACAGGCTGAGTTGGACACAGTTCATGCTGAGGGGCGTATGCTTACCTACCAGATGAACAAAGCCGGTGAGATGCCTTACAACACAAACACCCTAAACCTGTCAATGCAGTTTTTCCAAGTTATCCACAAGGCGATTATGGAACCGTTGGCTAGCCGCTCTTTGAGCGTGAAAGACAGGGTCAGGCTTGGTCTTGCACCAGCAGTCGTCTTTGGCATACCAGTAACAACCATGAATTGGATTGACGGCAACGTTGAGAAGTCTGGTCTCGCACGGGAGGACAAGGACAAGTTAAAGACGGCCCTTAATTTCAGCGTGCTGTCTAAAATATTTGGCGCTATGGATGCTGACATGGGAGGGCTTGACTATGGCAAGTACAACCCAGTTGACCCCATGGGCTTGGCTGACCGACTGTCCACCCTCATGACCTACCCTGAGATGTTCACACGTAACCCTGCCGCATCTATGATGGACAAGGGGCTTACAGCAGTAGTCACCATGTCTCGTTACTTGGGCATAACAGAGGCTGACACTGGCATACAGCCAAACGATGAGGCCATGTGGAGTAGCTTAGGGAACCTACTTGCTGGTACAAGTCAGTACATGAAGGGCACTGTCTTGCTGGAGAATGGCGTGTTCCGTGATAAGTATGGTAGGGATGTGGCTGGGGACATAAAGCCTGTGGAAGCATACGCTCAGAAGTTCTTTGGTATGACGCCTAAGAAAGTAACGGAGTTATACGCCTTCACTGGCAAGTCTATTGAGCTTAACCAGCAGTTTAAGGACGACCTGTCCACTGTTATTAAGAATGCTAGACAGCAACTGGCTATGAATGGCCTTCTCCTTAGCAATCCCGAGTACACTCAGCAGCTAATGTCCGCCGTGACCAGGGTGTTCAAGAACAACCCAGCAGCTATGGAGGAGCTTACTAAGCAACTCAATTACGACTTGAAAGTTAACGGCAAGGAGGCATATCTGTACCACACACTTCGTGCTGCTGGTTATCTTGAGGTAGACGAGCTTAAAGAGCTTGTGTCCACCATACCAAACAAAGAGCAGAAAGAATATATGCTTGAGATGATTGACCGAGGGATTTATGGGAGAGAATAACTAATGGCTTTATTTCAACCTATGCAGCAGGGGCCTTCGGGCTCCGCTGTTACACCAAAGGCTGAAGTGCAGGATACAACTGTAAACAGTGTTTTGGATTTTGTAGGGAAGGCAGGCTCTGGCTTGGCTGGGATGTTTCAGAGCCAGCAGAAGTCAGGGCAGCAGGCTGCTGTTGGTGCAGCACTGACAGCGTTCATTGATGAACAGAGCAGGATAGCCGAGGCTGCTGAGCAGGGGCTGCTTGACCCAGCACAAGCGCGTACACGTATGCGAGCTGCATTCAACAAGCACGCTGCTAACAACCCTCTGTTGCTTGAGGAATTCCTGAAGGTACAGAAGTCTTATGCTGAGAGTCAGATGGGGGAGGCTGTTACTAAGGGTAGCGTTGCTTTTCAGGAGGAGCAATCCAAGAAGATGGAGCTTAGCAAGCAAGCAGCACAAGATGGGTTTAGTGATGTCAATGCATGGCAGAGCTGGGAGGGCCAGAAACGTGCATGGGAGGCTCAGGACGAGTTCCGTAAGCAGAAGCTATATGAGGCTAGGCTAGAGGCTACGAACGCTTCCACGGACGCTGCTAGACGCTCTGCTGCGCTATCTAAAGCGCGTGAGCTGGAGATTGAGACCAAGCTGTCTCATAATCAAGGCTTACGTACTGATTTGGCTGGTCAATTGGATGGTGCTAAGTCTACAGTAGACCAGATTATAAATATGCCGGCCACTGTAGAAAATAAAATTAGTATGCTACAACAAGCAACCAGTCAGCTTAAAGGTCGCATAGCAGGAACGTATTCCTACGCTGACCAAGCTAACATTGCTATGGCACAAACGCAGATTGACATGATTCAGAAGTATGCTGAGGATGCTATCGTCCAGGGCAAGGCAAGCACAGCTCTTAACAACGCATTCAACGTGGCCACTAAAGAGCGTGCACTTGAGCTGATTGGCGACAACCAGTTTAAGAACATCGCCGTGATGTCCTCAATCTTCGGCCAGTCATTCACAACAGTGTTAGGTGACAAACCAGCTGAGGTTGCAAAGCGCATGGTTGATATTGTGGTGCCCCCAAAAGATATGAAAGGGCCTCCGCCTCAACTAGACAAGGAGTCTTGGAGCACACTGAACACTTCCCTAAAGGAGCAGTCTAAGGCAGAGGATAGTCCAGAGAACCAGATGCCAAAGAAGGAGGTGCTTGAAAACCAGATTGTCAACTCCCTGGCGTCTTTGGTTTTGTACGGGGACGGGTATTCTAAACAGGAGGATGTTGAGGAGGCAGCTAAGACTGTGTATGGCGGGGCCTACGAGGCGTTGAAGAAAGAGGGCAGCTTTAGCATACCACCCGGACTTAGAGACCAATACAGCAAGTTTACCAACCGCATGTATGAAGAAGCTATGCTGGACATGAAGAACGAATACCTTGACGCCTCCACTACAAGCTTTAAGGCAGCCGGAGAGGGCGTTGGTCAGGTTATAGAAACTAACACACAGCCATCCACCAAGGTGATTGAACCCACTGTAGAGAACGGCGTGTTTAAGTTCGTAGCCACCGACCCCTCAGCAAGTTCTGAGGCAGCCCGCCTTAACAAGACACTGGCCCCTGCCATCAACAACCTAGCTAAGATGGTCGCTGTAGGCAATGGAGACCCCGACTTAAACAAGGCCATTAAAGAGCTGGCTCCACGACTCTTCGAGGAATAAGAACATGACAATGCAGCGTCTGTTTGAATTGTTCCTCCCAACCGTACTCGCTGTGGGTGGTGTGGTGTATTCCACTTCTCAACAGACAGCTGTGTTGGTGGAGCGTATAGACAGTTTGATTAAGGTGATTAACAAACACGACAGTGAGATTGATGACTTGAAGCGTCAAGTGGTAGAGAATTCTATTCGTTTGGGTGTTATAGACGAGAAGCTTAGAGATAGGAAAGGTGGTTGACATGGCAAAACGTGGGGAGTATAAGGCGGGTGCTAAACCTGCATCTGTTGCTAAGCGTAAGTATAACGCCTCAGAGGAACAGAAGACTCGCAGGGCTCAACGTAACGCTGCTAGGCGTGTTATGGAGAAGGAGGGGAAGGTCAAGAAAGGGGACGGGCTCGATGTCGACCATAAGAAGCACAAGGCCCGTGGTAAGCTAGATAACAGCAAGGGTAACTTGCGTGTTATGGATAAGAGTAAGAATCGTGCCAAGAACCTTGGTACTGGTGGACGTCCTAAAGGAAGCAAAAGTAAATGACCATTAACGTAAAAGATGCAGCTATTAAGTTTTTCAATGCACGTACTGGTAAGAGCGCACGTACACTGCCAGAGGCAGCAACTGCGTACTACAACTCACTGACTGGCATCAACAACACCAGCTTTATTGAGGCTGAGGCCGATTATTATGACGCTGTCAACCGTGGTGTTGTACAAGCACCCGTAACCCCAGGTGGCACTAAAACTGTCGTTACCTCTGGTCAACAGCTATCTGGTGTAACGCCATCTGGTACGTATGTGAGCAAGGTGACATTCACTGTAGTGGGTGGTGCCATCACCGCTATTGTTCTAAGCTAATTTTATGGGAGTTTTGTCGTCACAGGACGTGACTTATGGGGAGGGATAACTGAGGGGCCATTAGGCCCCTTTCTTTTTATCTAGCTTATCTAGTTTGCGTAAAGCATCGCGCAGTTCATACAGTTCCTTTAGGTACAACTCATCATCCTTTGTCTTCCACTGCTTCGCCCTCAGGCGTCGTATGTCCTCCAGTATCCAAATCTGGTGTTCCACTGCTACCCTCCCTACTAAGCCACATCTCCATCATCTGATGGTAGGCATACGCCTCATCGCCATCCTTGGCGCTCTCCATCTTCTGTTTACACCATTCCGACAACTTCATCAATACGCCTTCAGTAAGTTCTCCAGAGAAATTGTTTCCAAGTCATACACACCATCTTTGGCGTTGTTCAACATGCATATACCCCGCCAATGATTGTTAGCTTGATAGCCCTTATAAAGTTCATCGTGCATGTAGAATGCACCAGCCACGAGGCCCATGTGCAGGCCAGTTAGCGTTTGTCTACATCCATACAGAAATGACTGCTCATGTCCTTGTACAAACGACGCTTGTAATTTATTGAGTCGATTGTCCATACTACCACCAATAGGCATACCACTAAGGGGATTATAAAAATAATGAGAGAAATTGACACCAGCCAGAGTAAGCACGCTACGAAAGTCATGAACTTCCCAGCCACGTAAGTCCAGAGCGTCATAGGAGAGAAGCCCATCAAGCTGTGGATTTGATTCCACATGCCGCTTAATACGCTCCTCGTGGTTGCCAATGCAGAAGTGCATAGCTGGGCTATACACGCGCTTCTTGTTTTCTCTTTGTCTTCGTTGGAGTGTTCGTAAACCACCTGTCAAAATCCTCATAGCTTTGTTGCCAGCTTCAATATCCTCGTGTACACGACGCCCCTCCATAGCCTTCTTGCCGAAGTCATAGGAAGAGAGGGACGGCATATCCCAGTGGTCTCCTATGTGCACAATGGCGTCTGGTCGTCGGTGCACTATAAACTTAGACAACGAGTGCAAGTGGTCAAGTAGCACACCTGGCTTTACTTGTGTGTCAGGAATTAATAGGATGTTCATTTGTTTCCTTTAGTTATTGAATCAACCATCTTAAGCACAGATTCCACAACAAAACCTATTAGGTAGGCCATGTGCTCATTGGCGTTGTTATATTGTAAGTCAGTCCCTGTGTAGTCAAACACTGAGTCTGCTACGTGGAATGACTCGTGTGCTAAGTCTGGGATGTTCACACGCCCGTCCACAATCGGCAAGTACATGTGCATAATGCCACGAACTGGCCTAGACACCGCACCACCAACGAAGTCTCCAAGCTTACAGCCCGACGCCTTTTCGAAAGACTTGGCGTCGCCGTGGTAGTGAAGCCACACACGGTACGGGTTCAGCTTTACTTTCCTACTGGCCAAATGGTCACCTCATACCTATCAAACGCCTTAATCCACTCAGCACACTGCTTAGAGCGTAGGATGTCTTCGTGTGTAAACTCAATGAGGTGGATATTCATATCTAACACCCTCACCATGTCAATTAGCTTAGCCAGTCCTGAGCCTTGGAAGCGTGGACTAATCTGTGCTACATCCCCACACAACACTAGCTTACTATACTTACCTTGACGTGTGAGCAACACTTTCAATTGCTCGAAGGTCATGTTCTGACATTCGTCTACAAGGATAAATGCATTGTCGAATGTAAGGCCCTGTATATATTCAAGAGGCAGGAATTGAAGAGTGCCATGTTTCTCCCAGCTCTCCTGCTGTGCAACAGGTACGCCATGTAAACGTAAGCTCTGTTCAATGGGCCTAACCCACGGCCCCATCTTCTCACGTTCGGTGCCTGGGAGAAATCCATTCTTATCAGCAAAGGAGACATTAGGGCGTGTCACTATAAGCTGTCTGCCCTTCGTTTTAAGCCATTCTACAGCAGCCCCTACCCCACCGTATGTCTTGCCCGTTCCAGCAGCTCCTATGGCTATTGTGGGAAGCATATCACGGTCTCTGAGGGCTAGGTTGTACAGGTCATGTGCTTTAGTCATCTTCTTCATCCTCTACAAGGTCGTCCATCTCTACCATCAGCGTGATGGGGAGTATTCCTATACGTGCTGCGACGACAATAAATACAGCCGCAAATAGCCCTGTCACTAGGCATTCTAGTAATGCGTTAAACGCTCCAATCATGTTGCTTGCCCCAATTTATATATAATGAATATTATAACAAGCACAGCCACAACACATTCCCATGTCGGTAGCTTTAGCGCCATGAACCCGCCAAGCATTGCTAAGATGGCTATGGCCAGTTGTTTTACCATTTCATACGCTCCGTCGTATCACCCAAAGTAGAGCCCCCAAGAGTCTACAAGGAATTCATAGCCCTCCATAAGAATGGCTGCTGCTATAATAGCTATAACTAGTCCCACTACAGCGTTAGCCAAGAATGCAAACATGTCCTTTAGAAATTCCATTAAAACGCCTCCCAGAGCTTGTTTATAAGGGCTTCCTTCTCCCACTTAGTGAGGCCATCATCATTACGTATGGCCAGTACCAAATCTGCTACGGAGTTGTCTCCGTCTACAGCCCCATCTGCTATAACTTTGTAAACTTTCTTTTCCCAGTAGTACAGCTCAGTCATTTAGGGCCCCCCACATCTTGACTGCACAGCCTATCTGGAATATGCAATCATCAATAGCGTTGTGTTGCACACCAAGAAATTCCGTGCACTTTTTGAAATCAATACCAGACTTTTTCTTGGCAAGGTAGTGCAGAGTTCTGTAGTCCAAGTCCTCGTTGTAGGCAATTGGGTCGTCCATTCCACAAGATTTATAAGCAGACAACAACCACACATTATCTGCCCTTACGCCATTTCCCCAAAGGAACAAGTTTCCCTCTCCCCTGAGCCCGGACAGGTACTCGCTAAACTCAGAGAGCACGTGTTTCAACGGGTGCCTGCCAACATCACTAAACACAATCGCCTTGGCCTGCTCTGACTGCTCAGACCACCACTTTAAGGTGTCCTCGTTCTTCTCTAGCCCGACGTCAAAGCACGATTGCAAGTCAACCAACATTGAAAATGGCTCCCCGCACACCCCATGCTCCAGGGTGAACGGTACGGCGGACACCTGTGCCAAGGCAGGGTTTATCCTGTTGGCCACAGTTTCTAGGTCCAGCATCACAAACTTATCAGTCATTTAACAACCCCGCATGGTCTATAGACGCCTCATAGCGTGCCTCTAGGAACGTAAGCAATATGGCAGCTATGACAGGTGCCTTATCAAATTGGTCAGCAAACTCACCAACCATCTTACGCTTGTACTGCGTCATCTCTACGCCCTGTTTACGTAATACCTTAGCCTTCTCAATTACGTCTACAGCCCGTTGTACATCGTCAGCATTTTTTACTCTTGTTATATACTTAGCCACCTTACAGAAGCAGCTATCCCCCTCAGCCGCCATGTATGTTAGTTGCAATGGTTGTATCTTCATTGAGGTGTAATGACTACCACCAACTTGCTTGTCCCACACTGTCATTCGTATTGTACTCCCGCCTTGTCAAGGACATCCTCGATAGCTGCCTTACAGCTCACCCACCCATCAAAGTACTCGTCCGTTTCGTACCTATTTGGCATCACTTCTCTTATGCAAACTGCGCCATGCGCATCACGGGACGCCGCCCATATGGTGAATGCAAATTCAATCTCATCAGGTGCAGTATCCATGCCGCCATTAGATGCCCACCACACTTCAAACTCATCACGAACCCTATCCATATCAAACCCCCTTAGCTTCAATGCGTAGCATAACGTTCTTCTTAATTGTCTCAGCCCCATACTTATCCATACCAGCTAACAGAGCGTAGATGGCTGCATTCTCT